>Ga0126342_10001762_pt1 | contig 31724 bp, 32 predicted proteins | sample Cyp1metagenome_FD_92528 | JGI IMG/M metagenome (GOLD analysis project Ga0126342, IMG submission 92528) | Coral microbial communities from Lord Howe Island, Old Settlement Bay, Australia - Cyphastrea 1 metagenome | ecosystem: Host-associated > Invertebrates > Cnidaria > Coral ...
ACTGTGGTTTTTCAATGATTTGTGGCTCCGGAGGGTCGAAAAGTAGGCTCGCTAAAGCGGCGGGTGCGGAGCCAGCTGGCCAGATGAGAGATGAAAAAGTGCACGCCGTTGTGGCGCAAAACGCATTTCCAAGTCAAAATGTACAAAGCGCACCATGCTCGGACCACTTTTGAGAGTTGCGATGTCTAAAAAGTGCACGCCGCTGTGGCGCGAAGCAATGTTGAAAACACCGGGGGTTCGGACCACTTTTGGACGTTCACATGTGCTTTCGCGCGGCAAGCGCGAGGGATTGTGGACCTTTTCAAAAATTAGCAAGCGTGAGGGTTTTGTGGCATTTTCAAAAAGGATGGCAGGCGTGGGGCATTTGAAGAGGATCTGCAAAGATGCATTTTCCGTGGCAGGCGCAGTACAAGAGACTTGTTTATCAGAGATGTTAGGAGGTCCGGGCGCTGATTTCATGAGAGGGGTTGCATTTTGGAGCATCAGATCTTCAGGTTTGCTGAGATGATTTTGCGTGACAGGTGCAGCACTTCGTATGACCCAGTGGCACTTTTTCCTGGCAGGTGCAGTACTTTAGACAGATGGAGTGGACAAATCGCAAAACGCATTGGTACGAGGCCGTCAGCTCTGCACTCAACTTTCCATTTTTGAAGGACGTCTCGCCGAATTGCTTCGTTTTTGATGTTGTCAACTTCAAAAACTGAGGAAGTCTCGCAGAATTGCTTCGTTTTTGATGTTGCCAAGTGCAAAAATTGAGGACGTCTCGCTGAATTGCTGCGAAAAACTGAGGAAGTCTCGCAGAATAGCTTCGATTTCAAGCTTGCAGATAGACAGATAGATAGAGAGACAACTACAACTGCAACTACAACTGCAACTACAACTGCGACTAGAACTACAAGTACCACTCCACTACACTACAACACTACAACACTACTACTCCTACTACTCCTACTACTCCTACTACTGCTACTACTGCTACTACTCCCACTACTCCTACTACTCCTACTACTACTACTACCACTACCACCACTACCACCACCACCACCACCACCACCACCACAACTACAATTACAGCTACACTACATTGCACTAATTAAACTGCAGTACATTACAGCTACAAATACAACTACAAGTACATTACGTTACACAACGCTACACTACACTAAGCACATTACATTACACAACAACTGCAGCTACCACTACATTGTACTACACGACACTAGACTACAACTACACTATACCACGCTACAGTACGCAACACTACAGTACACTGCAATACACTATACCACGCTACAGTACACAACACTACAGTACACTGCAATAGCAACTACACTACACTAATTAATTACACTACTTTACAACTACAACTTAAAACTACAACTTATAATTACAACTCCACTACACTACAACTACAGCTACACCTACAACTACAGATGCACTACACCACACTACATCCAGCAGTTGTGGTGAGGTGACCACTGCAGCCATTGCAGCCATTCCAGAAAACAGAGCTCCAACCACCTTTCGGTCCATCAGTGGATTCGCTCTGCCATCCGTGATTCACAACAACCAACGTCTCCTATAGGTTTACTATTTTTGAAACTTCCGCCACCGCCTTGTGCGGTACTACTGGTAGTTGAAACTGCAATTTCAGCGTCCGACAAAGAATGTCTCTCAGGGTTTGAAACGAGCTTCATGAGATGGAAATGATGCAGATCAAGATTGGAATAGATTGGAATATTGAAACTTTCAACATTCAATCAGCGTCTGACGTTTCATCCAAAATTCTGCATGTCGCGTTGGAGGCACAGCCATCACAGCCTCTTCTTCCATTCTGTCCAGGTCTCACGGATCTCGCAGAAGAAGCGCAAGGAACGTTCATCGTTCAGTTCCTGGAGAAATATCGATAACAAATCCAGGCCAATCAGAAGTTGCAATGCCTGTGTGTTTCCTTTGGTTTAGAAATAGTCAGTCAGAACAGATAAGGAAGAATGTGCTGCAGTACCCAAAGTTGCTGCGGCGCAAATGATTTCAAGCTCGCAGAGCATGTCTTTTGTGAAACTTCATTTCAAACACAAATTCGAGTCTTGCAGCTGGAAATGCAAAAGCTGCAAACTCAGTAGCCCGGTGAATCCTCGGGCATCTGTTGACCTCTCTTTTGTTTTCTCGTGTCTTTCAAGTCTTCAGACTGCAATTGAAGAAGCTGTTGGTTGGAAAGTATCATTTTTTGTTTGAGAGCGCGCTCCACATGCTCCAGGTCTTTCAAGCAGTAGACTTCTCGGCTCTTGGATGGTACTGGTGCTCGACGATTTCTCAGGGCACGGTGTGTTGCTTGCTCCACCAGCGCAGCCCTTCTCGGATCACCAAATATCCAGAGGCCTACCATGGTCTTGAAATGGAAATCTCTAAATGTAGCATGCTTGGCGTATTGCCTGATGCACCAGTCACCTGGAAATTCAGGAAATGGAAAAGTTGGTCCCGCTCAGCTTCAAGATGCAGTAAGAGTCATCGAGCTGATCGTCGTCACGGGGCTCTCCATCAGCGCTTCTCCAGCGATCCTCCAGGGCAATCAAATGGATGAGGCCGTAGCTGTAAAGAGAATCTGGACGACCACGAGGCAGCAAGAAGTTGGTCATGGCTGATTTCAAGTCGGCGACCATATGCATCATTGTCATCATCAGTCCATGCATATGGGGACGTTGTTGCTTGAAGAGTGCACCACGACGCAGGGTGGTCTTGATCGCGTTCAAATTCTTCATACGCATCTTGGGCATGACCATCCAAGGTGGTTGGAGCCTTGCACAACATATCTCTTTGTCAATCTATTTTGTTAGAATTGGTACGGCATATTCTATCCCCTTTTAATCCAACAGTATATTCGAATTATATTCTAACAAGCATGGTGGAAACTTATGAATCACGAAGCCAAACCTCAGATGCGCGGCAGAGCTGGAAGCAGAGTGTAATGATTCCAAGAGCCACTAAAGTGAAATACTTCAAGGAGGATTGGTTAAGGGAAAACACATATAGACATCTGAAACACAATCAAGATATGCTTCAAGAGACATTTTCAACGAGGTTGTCAAATGATGCCAAAGGCTGTGTCACAGGTGATTCACGTTCAAATAGATTCGAATACCAGAAACTTTCAGCTTTCTCCCAAACCTGCTCCCATGTCTCTGTTGTTAATCTCACGCTTCGATTCAAGGCATCTTGAAATGCAGCAAAGGCCTCAGTACATTGCCTGTCGAAGCTTCGCAGCGCCTCTAGATCCTCTTCCTTGAAGAACCTTGGCACTAGATGCAAGTCTGCACCGCCACGCGTAGCCATAGAATTGATGTCTTAGAGAAAAGGCTGTTGTACATTGCATGGATCAAGAGAAACGGAGCGGAGTCCGCCGAAACCTTAGATGAAACAGTAGAGAAAGTGAGAAGATGACAGAAAATCAAAACCCGCTCACAAAAAACGCGGAAGTCTGCACAAGTGCCCGGCCGGGGCTTCAGCTGCAGACTTCCGCTTTTTGCTTGAAACGTCCCTGAAAAACTTGCTTTCCAAGAGGCTTCCTCCTGCCGGTCCTGAGGTTGCGAAGAAGGACTAGGACTGTACCGCATGACTTCGCCTTCCACGTCTGGAAGCGTCGGAGTGGCGCCTTGCCAGATACAGCCTGGCTGTTGACTATATCTCACTGTGTCTCCATCTGGATTCCCAGGCTGTGCCTCCATGTTGTACAGCCAGCTCTGCACCTGAGATATCTCTCTAGCTTCTGGTGCGGCTCTGGCTCAAATCTGTCCCGTCAGTCTCCAGCATGCTGCCTGCGCTGGTCTCAGCAGCCACTGGTGGCATCTCCATCAACGCCAGCTGCAGCTCGTGCCTCTCTATTGTCTGCTTCTGCCTTAGTGAGATAGCCACGAGGTATATTGCTTGGGCTCCATGGAGCTTCATCTTCAGGCCTTACAGGACCGCTGAAGGAGCTTCAGGGCCCTCTCCAGCTGCAGCTGGAGCCGCAAAGAAGTGCGGGCTTATATCGATTCTTCCATCCATCTCCTGCGTTGGCTCAATCAAGGGCTCATTGCCCTGAACCAAGCCTCCTTGAGAGGAGATCAATCCAAACATGCTTTGAGCCGCTGTCTGCGCCAGGGTTCTTTGAGTCGTTGTGAGTTCGTGCAATTCTGGAAGTATGCAATGCAATGCCGTGGAATGTAACGTGTGTACAGGGATGTAATCATCGTTGAGCTCCTAAATCCGCCAAATCGATCCAAATCGGGCAAACCAATGGGAATCACCGAACCCACAACCACCAGCCAAATCAGCGGAGATTCCTATTCGAGCTATGCCAAAACTGGCCTGAAAATTGGAAAATGCAGGTGGGCAGCCCCAAATTTTACGATGCGGGCAGAATTGGGAGAATGAGAAGTTCTTGAAATTTGCAATGGGGGATCCACAACCACATAAACCATCGCAAATGTGCACTCTTCTGTTGTGCATAGCCTGCAGTACTTCCTACATGAACGGTTTTTTTTTCACATTTGGGCGTGACTATGGCCCATATGGATCCATATGGCATTGTGGGAGATTCTGGTGGTGTCAAGTCATCCGTGGTGTCAGGCCTCTTCCCATCGCACTTTGAAATCAATGGGACTCTTCCCAATCTCCGATGCCTTGGTTGACGATATCACCGATGTGTCGATCTGTCGGATTAGCTATATCGACTAATCGTATGAATAAGTATACAATAGTACTAGTATGTACTAGTATGTACTAGTACTGTATACATATTTGGATTGGTTGAATATTTTTTTTGAGTCCACGTCCACGTCTCATGTTTTGTGAGAGCTGGAAGCAGTGAGAGACAGGGTCAGCCTACCGCACCAAGCTGGCCCAACCATTGGTTTATAATCATACGATTGGACACATACCAAGTAGATATAACTTATCTCTATTCCATTGGTTTATGAATGAGTTACATCCCATAAATCACCAGTAAATGATATCGGCTGGTAAAACAGCTTTACCAAAATGTATCCATTGGTTGTCATGAAGCATGATGCTTGGATTGGTTGGATGTCCAAATTGCTGATCCTCCATGTGGATGGTCAAAACCCAGCCATGGTGAACACCAAAATAGCTGGGATTTATGGATGTTCATTCCGTCTACACATGGTATCTATAGGTATTGATCATTATTGATCCATAGCCATGTCTATCCCAACGTTATTCCTCCCAGTACCAAAAAAATGGCCCAGCGACCCAGGCCAAACTTCGCATGGCATTTGCTGCTGCTGCCTCCCCACGTGCTCCGATCACCTGGGCACCACGCTGGTGACCCTGAGACTGATGAATCATGTGGATTACATGGATCTATATAATGGATCATATGGATATACATATATATATATATACATAATATGATCATGTGGGATCTAGGTATAAATGAACATGTATGGATTATTACATGGATCTATGACGATCTATGTATATATGAAACTCTGTGGATTATATGAAGTTTAATTTTGATGCTCATGATGTCGAACAACATCCCAAGCGATTTACAATCCATACCATCCATATCATATTTACAACTGGGGCTACCTTCCATAATAGCCATAGGATTGAGTACTCATGGATAATTATCTAATATTTTTCCATCAACAAATAGGTCTAAATAAGGCATAAAATCCTTGATTTCGGGGTCATATGATTCAACTTTGAGATTCAAGTCATCTACGGGTCAAAAGGGTCAAGTCATCTACGGGTACCTCTCAAATTGTGCTGAAGTCTCGAACATTGGAGGGTTGCTGAAAATGACGGACCTTTCAGCGTTTCAGCTTCCGATCTGCCTATTTGAAGCATACCATGTTGAAACGTGGACGATGTCACGTGACCAAATTGAGAAGTCATGGGACGGCAATGCCACTGAGTTCCTAGCACACCAGCCGCCAGGCTCTGTGCACATTAGGCCTTGGAAGGATGTCTCCGATCACAGCATTTAAGCCACGTTTTTCCATGGGTTTTTCCTGTTCCAGTGCTTTTGAGACATGTTTATTCTATGGAGGTGACATGTTTTTGTCCGTCAAATACGTCAGAAATGCTGGTGATAACACCGATGTTAAGTGGCTAGACTCGGATATTGCCAGTGATATTTCTAAAATCATAGGTGGTGTTCTTGGTTGACTGTAAATGTTCCATCTTTGCTGGTGGTTATCTAAAATCATACACATCAATCATTGTAAATGTTCCATCTTTGCTGGTCACATCGTCACATCCCGCATATCGTAAGGTAATCTCTTGACAGAGCTGGTGGTTGAGCCACGCATCCAAAGAACACGAACCGATAGGGATCACTATCTCAAGAAAGAACATATTTGCCAACCGACAATCAGTTCCGTCATTCTATGCCCATCACACGTCCTTTTTTGTTGAACATTCCTTTTTGGTGGTGAATCCTTCTAGTATCCTTCTAGTGTATGTGGTTGATATTGAGATATTGACATTTTCCTGCTATGATCATTTTTGATCACCATTTTGCTTGTCAGTTCCCGCGGTCAATCTGGGTAATCGGTTAATCCTTCATCCCGACATAGCCATGGCTCCGAATTGGGATACCAATTCTAACCCATCAACTTTCAATTTTGGGTATTGTCTGAAACATCCATCTTGGAGACCACAGCAATCTTTCAATCCACTACATCTATACTACATCTGAATATTCCTTTATCATATTCCTGGATGAAGAGCTTTGAAGTCCCCATAGATACACACATTGATGATTCTAAAAATAAGCGATTTTCCCAATTGATATTGATTTGGGGCGGGGAATCCCAGGTGTATAGTTTGGGATGTTAAACCCAGTCTTGGGACACCAGTATAGATCTCAAATTTGATGCTTTCATCTTCATTTTCCATATTCGACATATCTTATAATTAATATTTTAGTGTTCCCCCCATCATTATGTCGATTTAGGGCTGGTCATCTACCCCAGTTGGGTGATATTTACCATTATGGCTAGTCATATACCCAACTTTTTGGTGGTTATATGCCCCATTGATCCCTATATACCCTCTGGATCCTCTGGTAATTTGACATAGCCATGGAAGTAAAGGCCCATTTACTGATTTACTCATTAGAACCGGTGATTTTCCATACCGCTTAAATTACCAGATTCTAATTTCAATGGGGATAAATCTCCCGCGATATCCCCATTGTAGCAGCATTTTTGATGGTTTGAATCCACACTTTTGGCCCAAGGTGCGGATGTAACCCGCCAGCTTTTCGCAGCGTTTCTCGTCCTCCGCCTGCCGTTTTTTTTTTTGGGCTGGGAATGCCATTTTTTTTTGGGCCAAGAATGGATAGTTAGAGGGGTTATGCCAGGGGGACAAACTTATACAATCTAAATTCATGATGCCGGATTCAGTAGTTAAATCCACTCTACGTTGATCAAACCCCACTGCTGTGGGGTAGATGTCGAATGCGAAGTTTTGCAGCTTGTTGTTCCATTCTTCTGCTGTATGAACCCTGATAACCTCTCAGATGGTTTCTGATGTCTTGTCTACCGAGTCTACCTCGGTATCCACTTGATGCTCAAGACCACACCAACTTACGGTCCATTCCATCATCAAATAGGCTGTGCATATCACTCCCTTTCTCTGCCGCAAAAGGCTGTTTAAAAAGTAACAAATTGATACAAATTGGCTCCAGAAAAGGATCCTTTGTCTCTGAACATGCTTCTACAATCTTCTACAATCTTCTACATGCTTCGGGCTTCTGTCGGGCTTTCTGTTGACAAGATCCTCCACCTGCGCTTGTCGACCAGAGAGCCTCCAAAGCCTTGCTCTGCAGAAATTCTTCGTTCGAAGCATTGTGGTGCGGCTTCGATTTCTTAACTTGGCGATACTTCCTGATGAGCTGTCGAACCTTCCGGCAATCTAGATTTGTAGGGTTCGCCAGCACATCGAGGATGCGGCGCGTCTCGCTTCCACTTCCATGTAGCACCAGGAGCTATCATCGCGATGATCGCACTGCAGGCTTCAAGATGTGGATAGGCCATGGTGCCATGGTCATCCATCGTCCATGCCACATTCCCGGGATGCCGGATGCAAGCATCGTGGCTCCCAAAAGGCAACCCATCGCACAGCCAAGGGAAACGAGTTCCTTCACCAGCTTTTGGGGCTGATGTCTTCACGGATATATCCCTTGTGAGGTACACCAACGAAGCCGGCGAAGCCACCTATCCCACTCCTGCACTCTTGGGAGAATTCATCCCAGTCATAAGTAGCCATAGTATGTCATTGTGTTCACATCAAAACTATGGTTGTTTCAACAGTCTTTTTCAACCAACGTCATCATCCATCAAATCCCATCACTGAGAGCCATGTGGAGCCATGTGGAGCCCACATTCCGTGTCCGGTGTCTCGCCTGCTTCATTCCAGGAGCCCACAAAAACCGCCTCTCTCTGTCCACCGTGCCCACCGTGCCCGCTGCGCGGCACAAAGCCAGCAGGCGCAGGCGCCGCCTGGAGATGTCGATCGTGAACTTCAGATGTCGAACTGTGTCTTATTACTGTAGTATTCTCGGATCTGCATGGATCTGTTAATATTCTTGTATAAACTTGTATATATATATACAGTAAATATATGTAAATATCATATCCGATAGTGATATCAATTTGATGCACTTCGATTTGAATTGGTCACACAAAACGCGCATTAAATCAATCAAACTCTAGTCTACTACTTTGATCCAATTTCGGAAGGGCCCAATCGAAAGCAACCTTGCAGGTGCAGCAAGTGCCATAGCGCTCGTGGCGTCTCGACTGCTTGACGATTGCCCTGTTGGGGATATCTGATATATCTATCATCTAAGTTTAGCCTTGTCACCGGGCTGATGTGAGGGGATAGCAGTAGGAGACGAAGATTTTACGTCCACATGTCAGGTACCTTGGCTTCCTGAAACCATTCTCCTTGTAGAAAGGTCAGAAAATTCACGGTCAATCTGTAGTTCCGTACGGCGCAGTACGGCTATAAGGGATGGATCATAGACATGGCCCCACTCAACAAGACAAATTACCAGGGCTGTGCACCCATGAAATTCAACATGGAACCATGGAACCCTAACATTGGCATTCAGAAGACCATCTTTGGATATCTTTGGTCCATTTTGTCCACGTTCCAAAGGGGCCGCTAAAAAGGGCTGCAAAAATCGATGGTCAAGGCGGTCAAAGAGATATGAAGAGATGAGATGTATCATGATGTATCATGATGTATCATGATGTATCAATGTATTAATTCTAAACCCTAGAATCCTAGAGGCTGTACCTGTGCTGCTGCTCTTGTTCTCTATGTTCACTTGATCCGTCAGAAGCTCAGGCCGTCTGGTTTTGCAAAACCGGTGATTTGGAATCTGGGTTGATTATGATTTTCATTGATTTTCATCATAACCTGTGACTGGGTTTCCTGGGACTTCAAACCACTGGCCTGACAACTCTAAACCGCTGCAACATGGAACAAAAAGATGAAGAACACAGGGTGACTGTCGTCGAGCACCAATAAATCATATGGTTCGTATTCATTGGTCAACCTTATTGACGACGACAGAACCCCTACGGCCCTACGAAAATCCGGACATTGCATACCTTTCAATGCGGAAATGGATGGATTCGACTTCCTATCCCGAGTAGGTCGTCATGAGATCGCCTTGGTTTTGCACAGCTGAACTTCTGAAACTTCACCGGAAACAAAGAACCGGGAACCTGAAAGTTTTACACATCCAATCCATTTTTGAATACATTTGAGTTTAGGCCCCATCTCTCCCCAACTTTTCAACTTTTTGTTTGGTCCTCTCAGCGGAGCCATCCACAATACACTTGGGAGTGGCCTGCTGAGTCAGTGGCCAGAGTTCAGGCTGCCAACGATGTAAACAGGTCAAAATCTCAAGTAAGCCAGATTGATGTCAGATGTATCCAGATATCCAAATGTCATAAGCAGGTGTCACAGCAGATCTTTGGTAGCCCAGCCGACTACGCTTGGATTTTTTTGGCCGATAAACTAAGCTGGGCTGGGATGGTCACTCGAGGGAAGGCCTACCTGGCAGGATGCAGGATGCAGCTGGACACCCAGCCGGCGAGGAATGAGAATTCAAAACCCGACTTCTCCCGATGTCATCTACTTCTAGCGTCCTTTCAGAACTTCCAGGCTGCCACGGTTGATCAAGGTTTCCCTTTCCTACAGATCCTCTCAAGCGAAATGATAGGTCTGATAGGAGAGGCTGTGAAAGGATAATCATGAATTAACCCAGCCGTGCCACATGGTTTTCATATGTTTTCATTCACAAGACCTCCGGTCATTGACGGTGTCTTTTTCGGTAGCGCCTTGCCATGAACTCGGAATCCCTTGACATATCCGAGCCCCACCGCACAAGCCAAGCCCACCTCAAGGTCGAAACAGAGCTGCTTGGGTACTGCTTGGACGTTTTTCAACTACACTAGGTGACTAAAAATGAAAGGGTAAGGGTACAATACATACAAGATGCATCAAGATGCCCAAGATGCATATCACTTTGAGAGTATCAACCAGCAATCAGGATAATGCATCCAAACAGATCCTCTAAGGGAACCCCAATCGTGGTGGTGCACAAACAATTTCTATGTTTCAGACCACAATAATGTCGCAAATGAGCGCGATACCCTGACATGGTGCGAGTGAAACCAAACCTGAGTCGCATCTTCTTGGTTTTTCGCATCAGTGAAGCTATGGGTTGTCTGCAAAAGGGGTCCCCAATGGGTTTCCCTGCTACACACCGCTTAGGACGCCCTGCCGTTGCAAAGCCCATGGCGAAAAACGCCGCGGTGCGTGGAATCTGCGGGGAATCGCGGAGACAGTTCGTGACCGAAAGGTTCCCCAAAGGCGAAGAAAAATCTGGGAGAATCAGAAACAACATGGCACTAAAATGGCACTAACATGGCACTGATAGTCCTCACGCTGCTCAAGACTCATACTCGCATGATCCATGAACTTAATCAATGCAATGCTCAGTAAATGAGCGAGAACGCCTATTGGGAAGTGTTGGGGTACATGCACGTGGCAGTAAATAATCATCCTCAATCAGACTTGGTGAAGTTTGACTAGGACACTCATCCTACAAAGATTGTCATGTCGAGTCGCTGAATCCGAGCCCATCCCGCTAGACACTTTAGTAACTTCCCCAAGTTGATAGATGGCAGGATCGTCCAAGGACTCATACCTAAAGTAGAATCCAAAATAATAATCAACAGCCATCATCCCCAGTAGTAGTGGTATGTAGTGGTGTAAGAATTTCTGATGTGATGATTTTTTCGGCCTCAAATGGTTTGATGGTGATGGCAGATCCAGGATTTTGCGCCTGAGAACGAGCTTGGAGATAGTTGGACGCCACATTTGTCGTGGCGGGTTTCGCGTTGACCTTCACCTCAGCCGTGGTGACGACTGAAGGGTGTCACATGGTGCACTGCGGGAGTGCGGAGTAGAGGCATGTACATGTTGCAAGCAATCTCAAACCTGATTCACGATCACTTGTGATGGTTTTTCCAATAAGAAATTTTGAGGCTGTTGGAATTAGTACAAATTAGTACATGTATTTATTAAATTTACCTTTTGGATGTGCTGATTTTCCATGAAGTTTCACAAATTTCATCCATGCTTTCCTTTAAGGACTACCTGACGTCTCAGAGCGCCGCCACGAATGGGCCAACGACGTCTCCTGCCTGACTGCCAGTTGTGGATCAGATTTTCATGGATACAGCAAGCCCATCCACAAGATATACCCTCTGGTAAACTAACATAGCTATTGAAAATCACCATTTTTAATGGGAAAATCCACTATTAATGGTCATTTTCCATAGCTACGTTAAATTACCAGAGGGTAACAGGAATCTGTCAGGAGAAATCAATACAACGGGGACACATCGGACACATCCGATGTGAATTTCTCTCAAAACCAGAAGAAACAACAGCTGTAGACTTGAAGCAACAATTTACATCAATTTACCCTGTTGGCTTTGCACTTCAAAACACAAAATTCTGATGTTAGATGGATCTTTCTGATGCCTCACTGCGTCTTTTTACTGAACGATGCACTTTCAAGCAGCCAAACAATGGGGGAGGATGAAGCACTAGTGTTCCCTAGAGAAACTTTGTCAGACAAACAGGAAGAACAAAACCGGTTTCAACACATTCAAAATTGACTTGAGTCGATGGAATCCAGGTACTGGAAGTCTATCATTCCCATCAAGTTGGGGATACACTTGATTAAGATATATTAAGATGATTGAAATGATCAAGTTGGTTTGTGCCAATCTGGTGTCCCAGATGTGTTCCGCATAGAATTGGCACCTCGTTAAGAGCCTTATGACTACCATCACAGTACCTACCAGGCAAAGCATGGCAAGGCCACACGGGATTGACCGATGAGATTTGACTGCAACCAGCCTCTCAAAGGTCGAAGAACGAAGTGCACAACAGATGTTTGCTCAATCTCTTCATAGGCTTGCGAGAATATCCCAGTGGTGTAATCTTGGCACATTGCACCACCAACAGGTACATCAAAAATTGATAGAAATTGGTGATGGTTCAATGGTTCAACCAAAAAAACATCGGGTCGAAAAAAACTGAGGTCTTCATCACTTGCCCCAAGCTCATGCCATCACCAAAAAAACCCGCGGTCTGGTCGAATCGTCTTCCGATTCCTTGGGGGTTCCCAATAGTTTGAACCATACTCGTTCTGTTGATTCAATCTCCATGTGTTTTTTGCTTCCTCCATTCTTTCTGATTCTAGCTTTCTTTTCGCTCAACTCGCTTAACCATGAAACATGTTTGCATATTCTCTGTCAATCTACTGGATCAGTAGGATGTTGTTTTCTAGCGCTGTTCTATATCATATACAGTCATACAGTGTATTACAATATATAATTAATGTACACACATATAATACATATATATATAATACATATATATATAATACATATATATATATAATACATATATATATAATACATATATATATATATAATATAAGATTTATATACGAATATACAAGATACATCTAGATCATCTAGTATATGCATCCTATTCGCGAATGGGATTTTATTGTCTCCCCATCGCTCACGGGAATTTCTTGGATTGCCAGCAGCGGCAGATCTTGATGTCTTTGGCCTGGCTGTTGAATCCGCCCGTGAGATAGTGACGAGCCAACGTCCCATCTAAAGATGGCCATTTTTAATAGGTAAATTGTGGTAAATTTTGACATTTGTTAAATGGCTATGGAATAGGCCATTTAAGGCAATTTTCTTGTTAAACATATGTTGAATTGGAGGGCAATTCGCCAATGCCATAATTGCTAGCATTTTGGGATGGTTAATGGCAATCCATAAACATGGTGATGACTTGGGGATGGTTAATGGCATTGGCTTTACCACCAAAAACTCAGTTCTCCTTCTGTTATTCCCAAATTGATTTTTCACTTTTGACACATCTTCCGAGTGAAAATCAGAAATTTCACCATAGCCCCGTCCCCCAGCTCGTCTAAGCCCATTCTTGAATGAACAGGGCTCAACCGGACACGATGAATCAACAGGCCTCACCAGGAGTGGCATACTGGATCAGGTGATGATACCTGGAGAATGGGTTGATCCCTCAACAAACCTGGAGCTCAGATTTCAACACATTTCGGAATTCACCAATTTGACATGGCCATTTTAAGGGATAGTTGCCTTTTTAAAGCAACATTTCTAGGCTCAATTTACCCAAGGTGTGGTTGATGATCGAATTTCATGATGGTTGACTGATGGCAAGTTCGAACTCCCAACTTTCCTCCTGGTTTGTTCAACCTCGGCGCACAACTTAGCCAAGTTGAAACCTCCCTTTTTGTGACTCATCCAGGGCCAAGGAAGGTAAAGAATCTGCGGAGTTTGCCATCTGCTTTCCACGGACAACCTGGTGAACTTCCGCTAAGACATGTGGCCATCTTTAGATAGCATGCAAAAAATCTGTTTTCAGCACAAGATCATAGGATTCTCCATATTTTTGCCAATGCAACAAAGGACAGCGCAATGAAGGAAACACTCTCAACAAATTTTTAATGGCAAAAAACATTCAGCCATTCCTTACTGAATTTTTTGAGCATTCACCCATGGTTTCCCCATGGTTTCCCAGACCACTCTGCTGCTGCACTTGTCGTAGTTCTTGAGGTTGTAATCAATCCCCGAAGGTGGCCAGGCCATGCCTGGAATTCCCAGGCAGATCAACCAACTTGGCACCCTCCAAAGTCATCAAAGAACTTGGATCAAAAAGGGGACCAAAAGGTGGCTGTTTGGGCTTAGTTTACATGGGCTTAGTTTGCTGTGATGTTGTGACTTTCGAAAAAAAAACATGAAACAGGTGGTTTGACTCATCATGTTGGAGACTGTAAGTTGACGGAGAGGATCTGCAACTGAAACGACCGACGTTCTTTGCGTTTTGGTTCCGAGAAACTTCATCAATGGCAATGGAGATACATGAGATATACATGAGACATACATTAACATGAGATGTTCAGTTGGTGGCCAACTTTTGGGGGATCTTTGTCAACAATCCTTCGTCATTCGTATCACACGTCTGCTGTGCAACGGTCAACCGGTCAACCAATCCTTGGCTATCCTGCCATCGAGATTCCTCCAGACATGTTTGACATGAAAAGCCTCTGTTCTATTCTACCCTCTGGTACATAACTATGGAAAATCACCATTTTCAATGGGAAAATCCACGAACTAAATCACCATTTTCAATAGCTATTTCGACATAACCAGAGGGTAATACATCATGCCAGGCATGCCATATGGATGCCAAATGATGCTAACATGGCTTGACGATCCATCAGCTGGAGCTCCGGGCTTTCTAAACGGCCACTTGAAGGGCTCGAAACGCTGCCGCTGAAGCCAACAGGACAAAGCCGGTCACAGGATGAATGATGGGACATGATGGGACATGATGGGACATGATGGGACTTGGAGACATGGGATTAGCGTCGTCCGAAAAAGATGTGTTTATGGCGTGAACACAGCGTGAACGCAGCTTCGCTGATGCACGGTCCACTGGGTCCACTGCCCCTTTTCAGTGCACCAAGCAGGTCACAGCCCCAGTCGCATTGGCTCCCGGAATATCTCAGATATCTATCGAAATTTCTATAGATATCTCAATTTCTGCTCACATCTGCACATGTCAACATCAACTTTCAGCCTGGAATGGCGAGGCGTTTTGCGGTGCAAAACGTGCCCACATGTCATTGGACCAGCATCTTCCCATCTCTGGTGAGGTGGAACAACAGCTTTACCATGACTCCATGCTGCGGCTGATGCTGGTTTTGATCATCCAAATATGGGAGTTCATAAGAAAAGACACAGAAACACCCTATATACATATATATATATAATATAATATGATATGATAACATATGATATAATATAATATAATATAATATAATATAATATAATTAATATAATATAATATAATATAATACAATATAATATAATATAATATAATATATCATATTATACTATATTATACTATATTATAACACAGTATAAGTTTAAGCCAATCCTCGCAGTTGGTGGGGTGATGTGATCTGGTTAGTGTTTGCTGATCGCCTGTGCTGCCTCTGGCGTCACCTTCTGCCGTTTCCTTGGGCCTGCTTTTCCTTTCGCATCTGCCTGCGATGTGGCTGGAAGGCTGAAATCTGTGGGCCAACATAGGAATCTCAAATAGTTTACTCAACCCAATATGGCTATATAAATACTTTGAATCCGATTCCAACCATCATGGTAACATTCTAAAAATCCTATTCATGAGGGTTTGACCATCCTTACTATGGCATATGGACATATGGACATGCAACCCACTTTTGACCATCATCTAGAGCTTCCTTCTAAAAATTGCTTCACGATTCCAGTGAGTCACACTTCACGATTGTATCGCCACCAGTCACTGATGAATTCGTCCATGAGAGGCTCCAATGGTCCAAAGCAATGACGACTTGGAGAACCCCAAACACTTTCTGCTACTTTCACGTGCGGCTACATGCGGCTACATGTACTTTATAATATTCACCACTTATCCATTCTTTGCCAAACACTGATTCACAGAGGTCAACTGAAATTCAGTGCTACGCCAACTCAAAAGGAAAGTGCTGAGATCACCAAGAGCACCATTGCATCCCTTTGCCACTGTTAGTTCAAGTCTTTTTGGCTTAAACTTTCCGGCCGGATCTCAATGCGTCATGTTTCATGGTGAGTCATGGTGAAATCCACATTTTCAGTGGCAAACAATCTTCGAACTTCTTCAGTTTGCCAGTTCACTTTCCAAATTCATGTCAGCTTCTCAAAATGCTTCTGTATTTCTTTCATTCTGTTTCTACTTGCCGTCTTAAAACCTTCCCTATCTTAGTCGGAAGCGTTGCATCAATATCCTTGGTGCTTCGATTCCGGTGATTCCCAGCGTGGCAATGTGGGCCTTTCGTTTTGCAGAGGCCTGCGCGCTCCGAGATGACCCTTCGATGACGCAAGTAGAATCGAAAGAAGGCGGCACCAAACACGACTGGATTCTAAACACACTTCTTGGAGAGTTTGACTTTTGATGACTTTTGTATCTATTTGGGAAGCCTTGCCATATTTTAAATAAAAATTCGGCCCTCAATACATATCTTTTTGACAGTGTAGCCCAGTGTAGCTATCAAATCATCCAACACAAAGGTGGATGAATTCTACGGATTGGCGAGAGTGGGCTTCAAGATTCATAATTTCATCCATGGTCCCCGCCCCAAAGATTGAGCCCTTGGCAAAGCCATCATCTCTGGACTGGAGAATTTTCCATGTGCTTAACATACAAAAGTGGCCACGTTTTATGGCTTTTTCTCAGGAGAGGACCCATGTGTTGAGGTGTAAACTTTCAACGGTGCCTTGGCATCTGCCTTCGCCTTGGCTTCAGGTGCTGCCTGGCAAACGATAGCTTTATCCACAGAAAATGGGGATTCCAGCCACAGAAATCCAGATTTTATATGGATTTATTATTGATGTAATGATAAGTTGATTTAGAATTGGGGAACATGTTGGACTGACCCGGAATCATCACTCATCAGCACAGGGATCAGGCACGACCACAAGATCCACAGCCGTGCCGTGGGAATTACAGTGATGTTCCTCCAAAAAATGAGCTGAACATTGACAAACAGCATCAAATAACCATCATAATAACCATCACCGAGAAATTCGCCGCATTTTTCAGCAGCTGAAATCCCGATCGCCAATACTGCCTTGGAATTTAGCAATTTTTTCAGCAAAAAGGTTGATGATGACCTGCAGTGTTATATACGTTGGTGATCATTTGTGTATGTGTACGTGCAAAGACTGCCAAGATGTTTGTATATGTGACAACTATATCTATGGATTTGAGTCAGATAATTGATTCAAAGGCCATTTAAATGGATTGCCTAATGCAAAGAACGGACTGACTGTGTGGGATTTCGACCCAAAGCCTCATACCTTTTGTCTGACCGCTCTCTCATCTGAAGATATAAACAAATTAAAATTCACAGGAAAAAAATGGACCACATCTAGACATCATTAGGCTAATGAGGGCCATGGTTGAGATGTCAACCCCAAGCCTTGGCTTTGGCCTTGCCCTTAGCCTTAGCCTTGGCTTTGGGTTCAGGCGCTGCCTGGGTCAAGTTCACCAAGTTCACCAAAATGTGGGGCAACATGGCAACATGGCAATACCTAATCTATGGAGATTGCCATGTCCATCCAAGTTGCCATGTGGGTATGAGTCAAAACCTTGGTACCCTAGTGAGCCCCAAATAACTGGTAAATGGATGTTCATCCCCCCAAATATAGCAAGATTGGTTTTGATACATCCCCATGTTGCCTAGATTGGAAACCGTGAAACAAAAAAACCAGCCGCCTCAGCGGTTGCTTCCGCAGGCTCAGGCTCTGCAGCCTGGTGCACCATAGTAAGATCACTAATATATGGGATGTTCTAATTGAAATGGGACGGGATGATTAAAATAGGAAAATAGTATGATGATCATTAGTTACTTAATTATCATGATAATTCATCATGAAAATTCATCATCAATTCATCATTGATTCACACAAATGGCCATTTTGGGGCCAGTATGTCACCGCTGGCCTTGGCTTTGGCCTTGGCTTTCCTCTTGGCTTTGGCCTTGGCTTTGGGTTCGGGTGTCGCCTGGCGAGACACAGCGATATTCAGTGGATCCGGGGGGGCAATATTTCATGTGGCTCATGGCATCACAGCTTGAAAAATTTTGTTTTTACATGTTTTTACTACATATAAATATCACATCACTATCACATATATATATATATATATCAGATATATGGCATAAATACTTACAAACACGATTGATTTTGCTGGATAAGTCTTGGACTTTCCTCACTTTCCTCACTTTCCTCACTTTCCATTGCTGTGAGTCCACGAGTCCACCATGTTTGACGCTCCCACCTCTCCCACCTTTCGCCTTCAGAAATTTCCGTTTCAACAAGATTCAAAAATCAGCTGTGAACAGCTATAGCCACAGCTATATCCACACATCACAACACTTGGAAAAGATCTCACCATCCAAACAGATCACCATCGCTGGAAACGAAACCATCCTTCCTTGCCTCGGCCGCCTCGACAGTCTTAGCCTCAGCCGTTTGGGGTTCAGCCACCTTAGGGCGCAATGATCACTTGGGTGAACCATCACCATGCCATGTTCTGTTGGGTAAATGTTGGGTAAATGTTGGGTAAATGTTGGTAAATGATGGTAAAATACTCAAGGCCGCTGCCACTCTTCAAGGTCATGGTTGAATTCCCATCAAGGACTCAGCAGTAAAAGTGACACCACCTATATTTAAAGAACAGGAAATACACACACACACATTTTTATGAGGAAACACAATAATTAAATCAATAACATGTTTACCATTTATAACAAGGATTTTGTTTTTTTAATGGCCCATGTCTGTAAGCAAACACCTGGTTTTTCGAGAAACGGTTTTACGTCGTTCCACCTGGCAGCGATTTCGGCTCTCCAAGGCTCTCCAAGGTATCAGTTATCGAGTCAAACATTGGGCCAAAAAATGGGATGCTGGCCATGTGCAAACCATGTGGCCCAAGGCCTCAACAAATAAAGTGTCACCCCATAACCATCCATAACCGACACAAACCCCAAAATTGTGTTGGTCAATTTGCACATTGTTTCGCGTTTTGACTTCAACAGCGACAAATCACCGCTTCAACATGTCTTCAGCTGAGATACTGGTTGGAAAACCGTGGGCCTGACAGGATCGTTGCTGCAAGGCAGTGAATCACTGGATCCTGTTGCCAATTGCGTAGCTAAACCCATCCTTGTGGCCTTGCGGGTCATATCCTTAGTATTTGTGGTTGTATAATAGATCCCATCCCCAAATATCGGTCATAATCCCATTCTGGTTGACATCAACATAGTTTCTTCGTGTCTCAGCTGCCGACTTTTTCAGTTTCTGCTCCAGGTTCTTTAGCTTCCCCTGACGGAAGCTAATCGTGCGAAGTGAGCCCAAAGTGAGCCCAAAGTGGTCGAAACTGGAGACATCTCCGAGTTTCATGGGTTTTCATATTAGTTTTCATATGTTTTCATATGTTTTCATGGTGACATAACATGAATGTCATTGCATTTCCAGATGGTATCAGCCCGTGATGGATTCACCAGGAAGGCGGTAGCCCGGTAGCACCTTCTTTCCTCCACAGCGTTCGATCAAATCTTGATGGCTGTAGACCTGGTCGTAGATATTTTTAGCATCCTAAACTCAATGGATTGGTTAAGGAAGAATATGGATATACATATAATGTATATATATATGCATGTATGCATGCGATGGATGGATGGATGGATGGATGGATGGATGGATGGATGTATGTATGTATGTATATATGTATGTATATATTTATGTATGTATAGATGGACATAGGATAACAAACTTGTTTTGCAATGAACATACATAACATACTCGTTTTATCTCGTTTTCACAAATTCTGGGACAAACTCGATTTCAGCCACAGATCAATAAGAAAGGAACACACAATGGACACTGGACACCCAAATCTTGACACATCTGGTGGTTTGAAGGCCCCCCCTCTCTCCCACCAGCCATTGTGGATTCTACGATGTTGGTTGTTGGGATTCCCCATGGCTTCCGTTGGGGCGTCTGTCTCAATGCTGGCTACATCTTTGCACATGAAATCTGGAGACCGAATACAAACAGCTATGCAGCTATTCTTCTGTTTCTATCTGCCCTTGTCGGTTGACATATCTGTTCCGTGATAAACCACTGGATACATAGCCCGTCACAGGCTACAACATATGTCCGTCACGCACCGTTGTGATCCGGTGAGCCTCGCCCTGTTTCAGTTTCAACCCGAGGTTGGGATGTCCCACCACCTCAGCCGATGTCCCTTTTGGGAGGTCATTTGGTGAAAAATTCAACCCGGACACAAAAAATTACCAAGTTCCAAAGGTTCACTTCCTAAAGCCATTTCTCTGGATGAGAAAGACTTGCTAACTTGAGGAGTGTACCGGTAAGTCAATCCAACCAACCGAAAATATGGGAATATGATACAAGAAGACCAGCGATAATCCTGTGATGCTTGCGGTGTTGGAGGCTGCACGAATTAATCGGGCACCTTTTCTGGTCGGCAAATGGGAAAACTCATCCACCAGACACAATGAACGGTTTTTCATAGTGGCTTCAAATACTGCCAAGATTTTCTTTCATATCCATAAAACATCCCAATGGTTTTTAGCTCTTTTCTGCTGCGTCTATGGAGCCATATTTTAGACTGTTGGAACCACACATCTGGGTGATGTTTCAATCGTAAAATCTCCAACTTCTCGGTATCCAATGGTTTGATCCAAGTTGATCCTTTGATGAAATCCCCATGTCTGTTGGTTACATCATGTCACATCAGAGAATTATATCAGTGCTATATTATATTCATATTATATTCATATTATATTCATATTATGACAATATTATCATAATATCATCTTCTATTTTGTGCTGCAAGCCCATTCGTCGGCACAGTTTCAGTGTTACATAACCTTGGCCCAGCCTTGAAGAACTGTGGCTCCTGCGCGCCAGGCCGCGCTGTGATCAATCCAACCACCAACATGGTCTTGTGTTACGGTACGGTTTCGGGAAGAGGTCGACAAGGGTTAGTTGCGAAAGAGGAATGCCAGAAGCAACATGGCTACTTCTCATCACTCAACAATACCCAATCTCATCAGACATTGGAAAAACAATACCCCAGTGGATATCTGGTGGATATCTAATGATATCATATGATATCTATCCCAAAGGATCGTGCAAGTCATTCCCTGAGGCCATGGATTCCAACTGGTGGACAGAGAGTTGCCAGACTGTCGATGCACTGATTTGCAGCATATCCTGGGTAAAACCTTCAATGGAAATGACATGTAAACTGGCATGTATTCTGATGTACGAAAATCGTATTGAAATACTTTCTCACATGAATATTGCATCACATTTTTGTAGTGACATTTCAGGCACATTGAGTATGCTTTTGTATGAGTATGCGTTGAGATGAGTGGCTATTTGGCTCTAACTGCCGTGGAGGTTTCTAATTTTCATCGCTTCAACATTGGCATCACCTCAGCGGCAGGCGCAGCGGGCGCAGCCGCAGCGGGGGCAGCTTTGGCAGCAACCCCTAGGTGCCGGGAACTGGGCCGGTGCCCAGGAGATCAAAGATGAAAAGATGTACACAAAAAACACCAAAATAAACCATTCGAACCATTAGAATTTACGATGTATCAAACATAGTATCCACTAGACAAACTACTAGACAAAGAAAACGAGAATACAAGACGTAGAAATACAATGCAACATAGATACAGTAAAATAAAGTAACCACAGGTCAAACGATACAACATATGTAGTAGAACATCAAACATGAAAAGACATACCTATAGGATAACTAAGGAACACGTATTGACTAAGTCTATATATTATATACAACGTGTACATATGATATATGTGGTCACAAATAAACATGAGGTAATATAGTGCATCTGTCAACGGTATCAAATAAAGTAGATAATGCCCAATATACACTAAAAAAAACGATGAACACATGATATACGCCAGGATCCATACTCAATTAGTTTCCATTGACAAATGCAACATGGTAAAGCATGAACTAACAATACAATACAATATTGAACAGCTCTCCAAAATGAAATGAACAATGATTCACACCATGTACCCGTGGCAAATTCAATAAATGAAAAACGCGGGCCCTTTTGAGGTACGAACTTCGGGCACGCCAGGTTCAGATTAGAGCGCCCTATGTCTTTTTGGTGGCCAAATGGAAAACTTGCGCCCCGTATACCAAATGGACCTCCCGTGCATGGCCGTGGAGGTCCTAATTTAAGTCAACAGACTCACATTTTTGAGCTGGTTCACCAGTAGAAATTCATCCAACTAGTGGTAATTTCCTCCGGTTTTTTTAAACCCAACCATACCATCATTTTGTTCCCAAAAACCATAAAACCCAAGACTTGGCAGAAGTCATGGCTTCGACGTGGCAAAGGTGGAAACCTGATATAGTTTTTCATTAGCCCACAAGATATCATGTTTGCTGGCCAATAAAAAACTACATCACCAACCAATATATGGGTTATTAGTGGTTAGGCCCAACCAAGATCTTATGTTTTGATGATAAGAATTCACCAACCTGACGCTTAACTCCCTGGGTTTCCAACTTGCCGGCGCCTCGGCAGGTTTGTTGAATCCGGTTTCACCCCAACTGTGTCCACAAAAACGCGTATCGGACAATGTATCTTAATCATTTAATGTATCTTAATATATCTTATGTGCTTCTGTAGTAAAACAGGCTGGTTAAACGTACAGTTTGAAGGTCATATGTCACAGTCATGGTCCTGCCGCTACCAAATATCACTGGGCTGATCCAGCTACCTGAAGTAAAAATTGTGGTTTTTACTGGGGCATGGGCCCATTTCTTGTCGTTCAGTGGAGATAGGCCCAACCTCTGTTGGGATTATGGAGCCCCACTTGACCGACCCACCTTCTTCGCAGGCTCCTTCTTCGCAGGCTCCTCCGCAGGCGCCTTCTGCTCCTGGTCGCAGGTGACGTCTCAAGTCCGGAGCTACATCACAAACAAATGGGGATGGGTCAAAACCTTGTACCCCTGGTGAACATCAAAATAGCTGGTAAATGGATGTTCATCCCACTAAAAATGGTATTAATAGGTATTGATCGATACCCAAATGAATACAAGTGATATAAAGACCAAAAATACCAGTTTTTTTTCCCCAGTGCCGACAATCATTCATGCTTTTCACGTTCAACTCACACATTTCAATCAATGTCTGAAGTTCTGTGGTTTTCCAGGTGCTAAATTCAAACTCAACATACGGTACAGTACCCTAAATGCACTGGTCACAATTTTCTCTGTTACATTGCCATAATTGGGGGTGATTACGCTTACCCCCCACTACTCCTTTTCAGGTCGGCCCATCCATGATTCATTGGTTGAACCACGGTTTTTCATGGCGAACTCTCAACTTTTCTGATTAAATATCGCCATGTGTGATGCACACATGGTTAAATCATGTTTTATATATATATATATATTTTAAATACCCATTAAACACCCATTAAATATCCATTAAATATCCATTAAATATCCATTAAATATCCATTAAAGTTTGAGCTGGTGAAATATGCCTATTTATGGCCTAAGGCCTAGGCTAGGCTGATCAGTCCTTTGCGGCCTCCTCTTCGGTGACCTCATCGAGGGGAGTAATCACCATTGGATGATAAGGTCACTAATATCAATAAGATATAATTTGAATCCGTCCTAGTCCTAAAAACTGTAACAATCAAAAAAAGGATTTCTTTATATTTTGGGCGAACGTTGTTTTGAGTGTTTTCCTTCGTGCCACAAACCGTGCTTTTCGGTGCTTTCCCTCGTGCAACAAATCGTGCTCTAGATCGTGCTTTTTGGTGCTCTTCCTCCTGCCAAAAATCGTGCTTTTTGGTGCTCTCCTTCGTGCCAAAAATCATGCTCTAGATCGTGCTCGCTGTTACAGCTATTAGGCTTGTGTCAAGATATAATGTGACAATATGAAATTAATAACCATGCATAATCAATAATCATTGATCATCATTGATGATCATTAGATAATACTAAGCTGGTTAAAAGATATGGGATGATTCTCATGGGATGATTATAACAATGGGATGGTGATCATCCATCTGATATCATCACTGCATGAGATTATTTTAGTGATAATAGTAGTGAGAATAATAACAAAGTGACGATAACACTACTAAAAATAATAGTGAACACAAGAATAATGATGATGACTATGAACATTGTTATGATTGTTGTTGGTGACTATAATACTCATAGGGATGATAACAATAGTAGAAATAATTAAAACTACTGCCATTATTGTTTTTGTTGATATTACTATTATCACAATGATAATAACCATCCTCCTCCTCCTCCTCATCATCATCATCATCATCACTATTCTTGTTATCATTGGTACTCTTGAGGCTTGTTGTTGTCTCTGTTATGACGCATGTATATAACATTATATATCACAACCTTGCATGTATATGTGTATATATATATATATATTGAATCCCAACATCAACTTGCTTCAACAACCGGTGAATCCTGGGCACCATTTGCACATCGAAAATCAACTCATGGCGACAGAATCACCAGCCAATGCAAGACTGGATGGGGAATGAAACTTGAAAGGATAAGATTCAGCTGTTTTCGAACTCAGTTCAAACCGGAAGACCAATTGCAACCTATGTAAGTTGGAAGAATGAATCCCTCATTGCCCAGTGGATATAGAGTCGCACATCAAACAAATCAACATTTCGCTATCAGAATTCCGATACTCAAAACTGGCATGGACTCAAAAATTCTTTGACACATTGCCTCTTGGACATCATTTTGAGATCCGCACGGGTTGGAAGACTTTGGTCCTAGGCCAAAGTTTCTGGCGCCATAGGTGTGGCCCCATTTGTAACTTGGGCAACACATGATTTTCAAAACCGGGATGACTGATGAAACCATTGGCTATTCACTATGTTCACTATGTTTGGCTCGTTACGTTCAGTTTGTTTTGTCGATACCATCATGTTAAACCCCGCGTCCCCACTGTCTCCGAGTCTCCTCGTCAACGTCTGCTCCAGCAACCTCAGCTTGGCCTGCGGAAGCAAAATCTATCCTTTTTACTGACAAAGCATGACATAGCTGCTATAGCCTATAGCTATGAAAAATCCATGGTTCCCTGGAGAAACTTATCTGCAAAAAAAGGGGCTTTTCCATTGCGACCACGGGGGAACAAACATCTCCACCATGAAGATTCGACAAATAGAAATCCTCTGCTTCAAAAAGGCAGGAACAAAGCATGACATATTGGCGTGTAACTTGACATAAACTGAACATCTGTACTGACTTACATTCTGACATTTCATTCCCACGGAGTTCTGTGAGGCGTTGCATTGCGTTGCTTTCTAATCTCCAAACACTTCTCCCATTCGCGGAAAACGGCAGTGGCAGGGGCACAGTACTTACCTCTATCCCCACCGGTCTTGTCGTCTTGTCGTGCGTTCATGCATTGCATGAGATGAGGGTACGCGGCTCACAAGATTTCAAACGGGAAAGTATAGGAAAGTGCATGGTCCTTTTGAATCAATGCCACATTCCATCTGTTTCTGCGAGTTTCTTGAGCCTTAACCCAATAATATTGCTTGTAGGGTTCAAAATGATTGCATCTTTTCTGGTTATATCCTGACAGGTGTCGAAAAAAAAATTACGCCCTACCATTGCAATGGGGATATCACCGCAATCCTCTAATCTTTCCAGCCATCTCTTCTCCTGTTGATTCTTCCCATATCCATATGCTCCATGGCCGTAGCAAAGCACCTCTGCTGACACAGAATCACTGCATTCATGGGACACGACGACCATTTTATGGCCAATCTTAGGCAGCCACAGAGCCGACTAAGCGAAACTTACCCGAAACTTAGGGTTGGATATCCGCATGGAAAAACCATGATGTTTCCCAAATTGGGGTACCCATGGGTACCATGATCCCATATAGTTGATGGTTGTTCCAGTTGTTCCATGATTTGGGGATATCGTATAACCAAAAAGATAGAAAAGTCAGCATCAAACTGAAGAAAGACAGCATTTTTACCTCAGTCTCCGAAGTTCCGAAAAAAATCCACCTTGTTCCTGCGACATTTCTGCACCAGCTCCTCATGACTGTAGACCTGCCAAAAATGGGGTTGGTGAATTGGTCTATAGTTGGATTCTATAGCCTATAGCTATACCAACTGTTGAAATCTGTTGAAAATCATGACATTTCCATACATTTCCCACCTTTCACAGAGTCATTTTCTGTGAAAAACTGGGATTAGATGTTGCTATGATAATCCCAAATCAACCAGGTGGGGTAATAACCCGAACCATAAACTACAGATATACTGAAATGGCTCAAATGGCTGAACTAACCATGGCGAAATTAAACATAGATTGACATAGACCAATTGGGATGCCAACTTGATTTTTGGACATCAAAATAGGTAGACGAGGCTAGAATTTTGCATAGACATATGCGACTGTCTACAGATTCCAACACTGATTCCCCATCTCAATCTGTCGAAAACATTAGAGCCGAATGTGCCTCAGTTACCATCTGATGTTACATCACTACCCTCTGGTAAACTAACATAGCTATTGAACATGGTCATAGAAATAGTGAGTTTTCCCATTAAACATGGATAAAATGGTGATTTTCCCATCAGTTTTTTGTATGTTTACCAGAGGGTACTGTCCCTTCCTTGGTTCAACGGTGTCGGTGAGTGATTTCTCATGGAGTCACCGAGTCACCTGATCCTTCTTCAGGCTCAAACCCAGGTGGGGATGGTCCACGACCTCGAAGCTGAGTCTCTTTTTGGATGAACAAAATATGTCTTTAAAAAATAGGACACAAACACACACACACATACACACACATATATATATATATATATACATACAGTATATGTATATATATATACAGTATATATATATATATGTATATATATATATGTATGTATATATATATGATTAATTATATGTAATATACCGATATGTATACGCATGATGTTTCAATCTGATATTTGTTGGTTCTTGATCCTGGATCCTCGGCATGCGATGGATCGATAGATGATCTGGTGGCTTCCCCGTCTCGAAAGATGCCCAGAACTGGGGAAAGTCTTGAAGCTAGCTATATCTCAATGGATTGGTTTAAGGGAAAATCTACAGGAAACCATAGTTTTTACCATCTAATATAGGGGTTTCCTGTAAATTTTCCCATCATCCAATTCTATGAATATCATGCTATGCTGCTATATCTAGATATGATATGATATGATATTGGTGAAATATACCATGTCTATCCGAGTCTATCCCATAACATCCCCATATGTTGTTGCTACATGTTGCTACATGTTGCTACCAAACCTGGTGAAACAATGTGAAACATCACCCTGAGGTCCCCGAGCCCGGAAGAACTTGGCCTCGCTTAACCGAAAGGGATTTGACCAAGAAAGAAAAGGGATACAACAGGGAGAATCGAGAAACACCCACACACAGATATTTCCCTTTTGAATGAGCAATTTTGGTCGACCAGGTCTCCAATTCAGGTCCTGAGATGCACTGACCTCATCTGATTTCAAGCTGGAGCTTGAGGATTTTTTGAATCACCGGGATAGGTTTTACTAGATCTCATCCTAAGCACTGGCCACAATCTCCATGGTGGTTTGAAACTATGCAAAAACTCTGCCAAGGTCAATTGCACATCATCCCATTATGGAAGGATAGATAATTGCAGTAGTACAAACTATCAGTTATCAAGTTCGTCTATCTTGGCTGAGAAACATGTTTCTCACACCGAGATTCCAAATATCGTGGTCGTTGTATTCCTTAACCAGTGGAAGTCGATGCGGTTCGAATTTCATGGTCACCTTGTTCCACGTGGCCGTTTCACAGTGTCCTCAAAGTATATGTAAATTTGGGCAACTGCATATCTCGAGGGAGCGAACATCAACAATAGTTACAATAGTTGTAACCACCAACGAGTCTTGATATACCCTCTGGTCATAGCTATTGAGAATCGCCATTTATAGTGGATTTACCCATTAAAAATGGTGATTTTCCATAGTTTTTTGTATGTTTACCAGAGGGTATATCTGACGTGTCACGATGAATGCCACACTGATGAGTTTCTGGTCAGTCGACTCTTCAAATCCAACCCACTGTCGTTGTAGAGATCCATGGAAAGTGGCGGTTCATCACAGCAGTTTCTCAGCAAAACCTGGTTTTGTATCGTTATTTTAGTCCCACTATCTTGGTACCAAACTATGATAATTCTAGGTACCAAACTATGATTCGTATGATTACCCGATATTAAGATATATTAAGATGTGGGTAAAACAACAATAAACCAACGATGTGGGAATGGTTTATGCCACCTATAAACATGGTGACTGGGGGATGGTTTATGATTTATGGCATTGTTTTACCCACTTTATTGTTGTTATTTGCATATTTGCATCATCATTTTAGGTTTCACGGGTTTCACCGTGGTACCAAATATGACACCTTTGATGTGTGAGACTCCGAAGGGCGCTGGGCTGGGCACCCGACCGCGCCATTGCCTGGCCGCTAAAACGAAACATGGCAGGGTTCATGAAATGTGTGTATGTAATATATACACACATATTATTATAAAAACCATATTTATATGTATATGTAATGTGTGTATGTATGCATATATATATAATTATATGTTATATTGTAGTATGATGTAGTATGATATACCTCATGTTGATTAAATAAACCAATATCAATGAACCCTCATTGTAGAATCGGGGACGGCACCACCCTGAGAAAATCATAATTTGATACAATTTGCTGAAATGGAACCCTCTAAATCAAACAACCCAGGGGTTTGTTGACCAGAATTGACATTGATGAACGATGGCCAATACAAACGTTCAGCTTGACCACTCAACTTGAGAATCATTAAACCTGGTGGATGAAGCATCAAACCCACACGTATGACAATCAATTGCATCACAAATATAGCCGCAAATAAGCATGCTTGAAACTACCAACCAGCACCAAAACCGAACGAAACACCAAACACACCTTTCAGTGTGCCGTTTCAGTTTGCAGTTCTGGCATTTTGACCCATGACCCTTGGCTATCCTCAAGTTGTGGGGAAGGACATATTGGGAAACCATAAATCTGGGAGTGATCACTGTCTGGGTCTGCACCTTTCTAGATTAGTTGGCTTTGGATAATTTCACTATTTGCATGCCCAAATTCAGTGGTGGACCAATCCAAACATGACTTTCGGGCTTCAAAATTTCAGACACCGAAAGATGTCTGTCCCCTGACTCTTCTTAAGCTAAAACCTAATTTTCATCCATTCCTGACCTGTAGCCATCTGCCATGCTTTGCCGTGCCCCTGTGCTTCCCTTCACGCCCCAAAAGGGTGGCGCCCGTGGCGCCTGTAGCCGGAGCCTCCTACACGATACTTTTGGGAAACAAAGGCTTGGGGCGGTTTGGGATCCATTCCAGTTTTCCATACATCTAAAATCATAACCATCATTAAAACCATCATCTCAACCATCATTTAGCGGTTGCCCACTAGTAGAGTACCCTTCATCGGAAAAGGAGAATGAGTGACACGACATGCTGGGTGGCTGAGCCAAGCCAGCCAATCTCCTCTGATGGACCGGAAGCCGCTTCCTGAGAGGGCGAGAAAGTAAGGGCTGAAGGTTCGATGCTTACCCTTTTGTAAGAGAACTCCCAAACCTGAGGGTGGTGGCGTACCAACGACTATTTGGATAGAAGCAGCACACATGTGGATAGAGCCAACAAACTCGGGTATAATCAGTTTTTGTAGCTAAATCATTTCAGCTACAGCCATATCGGGCCCAAAGGCATAGATTTTCCCAACAAGTTGGACATCTCAACTACTGTAAGTCAATGCATGAATAGCAAGATTCCGTAGCAATAAGCAAAAACACGGGGGCAGAAAGCAGAAAACGTGCTACCCCAAAACCTACCCCATGGGTATTTGATCAGCAAACAAATCATCCTCGCCGTTTTGTATACGTAGTTTATCCAATGGTCAAGGAATTGTCACTAGAGGTCATCATATACTTTTTTCCTGATGGATCACTGGGGGTGTTTTTTGCTCCGCAAAAAAGGCAACCACTGTGACTGCGCCTCTTGCGGTCCACCTGGCTGCCAAAAACACAACTGGAGATTTCTCAGCAACCAACAGTTGTTTTTTTCGAAATGCTTTGGGTATTTGGCCAATACACATCGCTTTTTAATTGATTGTTGCAACATAACTGGCTAGAAAGGCCGATTTTCACGGAACATCGTGTCGAAACGTAGACTATGAAAAATTTCTCACAGCTTTCTGAGAGCTGAACCCTTTAGATCCAAAGATTGCGACCCTGATCTCCATTCGATCCTACGATCGTCCCATGCTGTTCCTTGGTTCATCCCACAAAACTGGGCCGCTCCAAATGGGTTGAAGTGGACATCAAAAACTCCGCCCTTAACAAGGTAGATCTTCAGCCAAAGAGATCCTCCATGAATCTATATAATCTATGAATATGGTTCACACAATTTCACACATCAGATGTTAATCATATACCACTCACCAAACACCCAGTTAAATCAATTCAATCACTTCACCTGCTGCAGCGGCCGGCGCGGCTTGAGCGACGTCGCCCATGACGCTGACCCGCTTTCTGTTTCGGGGAACGTTTGAAATCCAATGATGTAGCCATGCAGCCACCGATAGTGGCATATTGGATCATATTGGATCATATTTCAATGGGAATTCCAGGATCCTAAGGATCCTAAAATGGAGGTACGTAAACGTACCATATAGGTTCCTGAGATGGACATTGAATATTGGATCACATTGGCAAGATGATGGTATATTGTAAGAAAAGAATCCAGGCAGAAATATAATGGCATAGTGACATAATGTTGAAGTTGCATGTTTTAGACTGTCCATCCAACATTCTCCAACGTACTGGCAACACTAGTAATTATTCTCACTGATGATAGTATGCTCACTGATGATTTGCGAACATAAAGTACTATCAAATGGCTATGCCAGCCTGACATCCTGGAACCAGTCAGTGGCTGGTAGATAGTATTTCAAAATGGCGTCATGGTGTTTGGATGTTGATGTCCAATACATTTCAGAGAAACAGCTTCAGTGGCACTGGTGGATATGGATGGATTGTGTTGGATCATTCGTTTGCTCTGTGACTGACCTTGTGTCTAAGGCTGAGGGCTGCGTATCATTCTTTTCTGAGACAAAAACAATATGAGTCAACGCATGCCCTTTTGCAGACAGTGTTTCAAACACGGGGACAGTCACAATAGTACACAATAAATCATAGTATTATATCCGCCGACCCCGGCCTTGGCCAAGGCAGGGGCGGCGCCTGGGACCACCGCAGGTGTGGAACTTCTCCTTCTTCGCTTTCCACGGTCAAACCCATCTTGCAGCCATCAAGCCACATCAATAG
>Ga0126342_10001763_pt1 | contig 31717 bp, 25 predicted proteins | sample Cyp1metagenome_FD_92528 | JGI IMG/M metagenome (GOLD analysis project Ga0126342, IMG submission 92528) | Coral microbial communities from Lord Howe Island, Old Settlement Bay, Australia - Cyphastrea 1 metagenome | ecosystem: Host-associated > Invertebrates > Cnidaria > Coral ...
AATTAATTAATTAACATGACTTCGATTTGGTTCCCTAATAATAAATACCCCCCTAATACTAAAAACTACCTGCCGTGTTTTGTATTAGGGGGGGGGGTTTAGTATTAGGAGGAAGGGATTAGTCCCATTTTCACCTATATATATATAGTCCTATATATATAGTTCCTATAGTGTATCATCTAATGATGATTGTATATATTACCATCTGATTGTACCATCGCTTCTCCAGGCCAAGGTCCTGGAGAGGACACGTCGACCCATCACGGCCGAGCTGAAAGATGCCTTGGGGGTCGGGCGATGCAGCGGGATGCGGGAATGGCCATGGTTTCCATGGGAAAACCATGGGAAAACCATGGGAAAACCATGGGAAAATGGTGATTTCACCCAGAAAAATGGGGATTTCCATGGGATTTATACTTCAAAACTTGGTGAACTGTTGGGTTGCTTCGGGGAATATGACGAGCTAGTTAATGGGTGTATAAACACTTTTAAAACTGGTTGATTGGTATTGGCTTATTGGGGATTCTGAACTACCCCATAGTTTGCGGGAAACCGTTTTCGACCAACTAGTGATTTCACGAGATAGGATAGGGGTATACGAGAACAGTTAATGTGTTTCCATCGTATCGAACCATAGAGGTAAACAAGTGGCTGAAGTGGCTGGTGTTTTTCAGGACATGATGAGATAAGTATAGATATGTGTTTTGAGTTTGTGAGTGAATGATGGTTTCGCAAGGCAAGTTTCTAGAATAAACCATGTGGCACAGCCGTTGGAACGGTTGGAACGGTTGGCAACCATGGTAGAAGACTAGTAGGTGATGGTTAGAAGACGCCGTAAGCAGATGAGTCGGTTGCTGAGGGGTTTTGAAAAAGTGCTGGCCGAAAGGATGTAAGCACTGTTTCCACGTTTGGTTGTGTTTGATTTGTGGAACTGACTGGAACTGTGAGAATGCTGAAAACAGTGAGGTGGCCCTCGGCATGTCACAGAAATGAGCATAATGACCAATTGTGAATATCCAATAGTTTATTGAATATTGATAATTCGTGGAAAACATGAATAACTAAGTAAGTATTATTATCTATTTTCATGGCTCAATGACTGTTAGGAATCCACTTCCCCTTCTAATTGCGGCCTCTGGCCTTTCCCAGGGAGTTGTTGACTTGATTTTCAATGATTATCCTGGTGTATCCTCGATCTTCAGACACACCCAAATATCATATTGTTGATGGTATATCCTCTTGTAATCCTCTGCTATTCCATTATATTCCCAGAGAAATCCCCCAAATTTGATGTTTGTTTATGTATTTTTGTGAGTTTTTTATTTCTTAATGTATACAAGAATAGAAATCCCCCAATGTTTCACGTAATTCCTGGCCGCAGGATGAAGCTGTGGACGCTATGGATGATGTCACCCGAATCGCAACGTGCTCTCCAAACATGGTGTAATGTGGTTAAAACATGTTAAAACAATGCCATAAACCACCCATGTGGGAATGGTTTATACAACCCATTCATGGTGATTTTTCAGGGATGGTTTATTATTATTGTTTTACCCACATTAATTGCTATAAATTATGAATATATGGTTGTAAGCTTAGGGATTTCTAGCGATTAGTGATGGGGATACAACTATCATGGGATATAGATAAGGAGAAACCTAATAGTTGTATATTTATATAGATAGTTTATGGGATATTGATGTTTTATAGATATGTCAATATTTAATAAACCTCATAATATAACATCCCTTCAACAGCCACAGTCATGGGGGTCATTGTACCTCATCCGACTCATCCAAACGCCACATGTCATGGTTTTTTAAAATGAGGTACAATGAATATCCATGGATATTGGATGATATTCCTCATGGTTTTTAAATGATAATAAAACATATATCTCAATTTTTCATATCCAAACAACATGTCACTGTTGCGTGTTGTTTATTTGAATGGGGAGATTTTTTCATTGGGATATGCTGAGATTTGCTGTTAAGTTTTTCTGTGATTTCCCCAATGGAGAATGACTGGAGAACTGGGAATAGATGAATCGATTAATTTGGGATACCATGAAGCAAATCCAAACTGGTTGGTGGTTTGGAACATGAATTTTGTTTTTCCATTTCATATATGGGATAATCCTTCTCATTGACTAATAGTTTTCAAGATGGTTAAAACCACCAACCAGCAAATTTGAAACATGAGATGCAGCGAAGATGTGGGAAGAAATGGATTTCAATATGTTGTCGTATGTTTCCTGGAGGGTCAGCATAGGAAAAATGAACAAGGAATGCTGGGCACACCGTGTCAGGTACCGAAAGATGTTTTGCTCCCATGAAGCTCCAGAGCAACAGGAGGGAGAATCGGAAGAAGTCACCTGACAGCGGCAACAAAAAGTGAAGAGCTGGGTGGATTGTTTGATGCTGGCACTCATTTTCAAACGATTTCCTGTGGTAACATATATGGATGCTGGCATCAATGATTGATCATGGTAACATTTTTGATATTTTCGCTATAGATGCTGGCCTCATTTTTCTATCGCAGGGCTGGCAGAAACCACATGGCAACCACGTGGTTTCTGATGTCTAAGGCCTATGAAAGAAGAGTCGCGAAGTTCAAGCGGAAATCGTGGCTCGGCCGTGTATCCGCACGATCAAATTCCAATTGTACTAGATTGATACTGCGTAAACCTTCATAACCGGTATATATACAAACATAAATAAACATATATATATATATATATATATATATTAACATATATATATATACATAAACATATTATATATATGTGTACATAAACAGATGTAAACAACTATAAACATATATATAAACCAGTACCTGCAGTAGTTTTTGAGAGTTTCGAATCTCAGTGCTTTGACGATGAGCTCGTTTTGAAATCTGAAGACTTCAGTGCCAGACTGGGATGTCTTCCTTTGAGGAATTCTAAAGGATGCTTTTCGCATTTTGCTGGAACCAGCCAGCTCGCAGTGACAAATTTGTTCGGTTTTTTCAACCACCTGTCGCAGTAACTCATCATTGCCACTTTGCCAGTTTGACAGGAGTCCACATGGGTATGGGTCAAAATTAGGTACCCCAATAATTGGATGGTGAATACTAAACTAGACTAACATCTGTGGTCCCCTAGGTCTTCGATTTTGACCCACATCCACATCGGCCTTCGCTGAGGCAGTCGCAAAAGAACAAAGAGCGGAAGCGGAAGTTCACCGACCATCGCCAGGCGAGGTCACACTGGGTTCCCCACTGGGTTCCCAACCGAGTCGCAACAGAAAAATTCATCGTGATCTTTGATAGTACCCTCTGGTAAACTAACATAGCTATGGAAAATCATCATTTTTCATGGGTAAATCCACTATAAATGGCCATTTTCAATAGCTATGTTAAATTACCAGAGGGTAACACTATTAATTAACACTACTTGATATTAAACAGGTGATGTTACTAATTAACAGTGTTGATAGTAAACAGGTGATGTTACTAATTAACACTATTGAACATACTGATATTTCAAACACTATTTCTTTTTAACATTATATCAGTTTGAGTGTTTGATAGAAGTCTGATATAATGTGGTTCAAAGCGAACGCCATAAACCTGCATATTTTGGGATGGTTTATACCTACTTATGATATTTATGATTTGGGGGCTGGCTGGTGTTGCTGAAAACTTCCACTCAACGCCGAATTGGTGAGTCCCAAATCATCATGCTGTCATGGTTGCTCCGGAGATGGCTCAAGGACACGACTTTTTCGCCCCAAAAGCCGTGAAAGGAGGGGTAGCTTTCCTTATCGGAATGATGAAAGCAGGGGAAATTGGTGGCTAATGCGGCAGCAAATACCCTATGGTAAATTAACATAGACCCTGAAAATGACCAATTTTTAGTGGAAACTAGTCTTCCCACCCCCATTTGCCAGGGTCTATGTTAAATTACCAGAGGGTAAGTGAACCTATTTTTGACTAAGTGCCGAGAAATTTGGTGGCCAATGATCATGATAAGGCGGATGATGGATGTTTTGTTTAGTCCAGGAAAAATGACGAGAAACGCTAGTTCTGAATCTGCATGGCAGAGTTTCAGCTTACTTACATCCATATCTTGGAAATCATTCTGTTGCTTTGTCTTTCACTCGGCCTTTGCGATCAAAATAACATTAATATCGCTAAACGTATACAATTACTATAGGAATCCCTACAAAGATAGAGTAAAATCCCACTAAAACAGTGATGATGTACTTTTCTATCTTTTTGGGGGTTACAAAACAAAATACTAAACTACTATATCATACTTTTAATTCAGTATATGATATTAACATACTATTTTACGTACGTTTTTTCGGTTGACTATAACTGGTTGGTGGTTTGGAACACGACTTTTATTTTTCCCAATAGCTGGGATGATGATCCAATCTGACGAACTCATATTTTTCAGAGGGATAGGCCAACCACCAACCAGTATTACCATCATATTACCATCCTATTTTTGGTTGTAATACCCATATATTATCTGGTTGGTGGTGACTGGAACCATGGAATTTTGAATGACTTTCCCATCATATTGGGCCATACTATAGCTACCAGTAATTCCCAGCAGTGGAGGCACAGCTGAAGGCTCAGCAACGTCTGGAGAAATCCGTGGGAGAAGTGGGCGCCATTCTGCCGCTGGGTTTATGAGGGGATTTCAGGCGGATCGACCAAAATTGTGAGACGAATTGGACAACTTTTATGATGTGAAAAAAATAGAGAACATATGGAAAAAAAACAGAAAGAATCAGGATGAAGCATGATTCAATGGACTGGTTTAAGGGAAAATCTGCAGGAAACCATGGATTTTCCCAGTAAAGATGGGGTTTTCCTGTAATTTTTCCTTTAAACCAATCCATTGAATGATATTTTGCTGCTCCGCTATCTTTCGCGAAGCGAGCAGTTCCATGACTCGAGCATAGCTCCACTGAGGCGGGACCTGAAAGAGGAGGAGAGGCTTCGAGAGGAGCGAAGAGCGTGACTTGGGCTGATGCACGTCTCATGAAGTTTAGTTTAAATGTGTTGCCATTCTCATTACCCATGACGGATCCATGGTGGTATGTATGCTAACATTGGGGGTATATTGATGGAATCCATGCTACCATATATAGCAGCACCATGGATCCTATGGGTTATGATATGAAAATCGGGGATCCTGCGATTCAGAATAAAAAATGATAGTTTATTGATCATTGATTTATTGCATGGATCAAATAAACTCTGGATCATTGATAGTTTATTGATCATTGATCATTGTGACTATAATTGATCATTGATTTATTGAATTGATAGTTTTAAGTCACAATCAGGATCTCACTTTCACCAATCATGCAATTCGTGGGGGTCAAATTCCAACCCCCTTGCTTATGAACAGATACTAAGAAAAGAAATAACCCAAATTGCCAGCAAGTATTGGAATTCAACTGCGAAAAAAACGTGTATCGTTTGGAAATAGCATCAATGAATGGGTTTGTGGCTTCACATGTTTCACACATGTCGAATATCTCCATGGCAACCATCCGCAGATGGTCAACACTCATCTCAGGTACCGTTTGGCCATGCGGCAAGAGAGGAAAAGCTTAGAAGCGACTGGAGGTGTCATGGACCCCACTACCAGGCATTGGGACGGACTGATTGCGACGAGGGCAAAAAAAACATGTCCGTTAATGTTGCCATATGTTGCCATATGTTGCCATTTGGAACATTCGGAGTCAAAAACCTGTGCTGCCAATGTCCCATTTTGGAGTGTGCTGCCAACATGGCGGGCACACGACTCGTTTTGAGTTGCGATGGCACGATCTCGGAAGCACCGAGTCGTGGCTCGCGGCCATGGCACAGGTTGGGCAGAGGAAAAGCTCCTACCGAGGACCCCGATTGCCCGGTCCCGATGTGGAGTGCTTCCCTGCTAAACCGATTGGTTTCCATGGTTTCCATGGTTTCTGGGGGGTGCTTAATGGAATTACCGTTTGGTTATGACTAACATAGCCATGGTATAGATGGCTATATTAAATAACCAGAGGGTACCCAATTCTTGTACAAAAGCTCCGTCATGAACTCCGCAGAAAATCTTGGATCTTGACATTTGAACACGTGTCACGTGATGTCATATGGGTTTGTCGCAAGACAACGATAGCCTCTGGTTATGACAAACATAGCCATGGAAAATTGCCCTTTTATAGATGATGTTCCCAGCTATAAACCTCCATTTATAAGGGATTTTCCATGGCTATGTTAAACAACCAGAGGGCAATTGATATGATGGTTTGGAGTATTTGACCGTAAATGGTTTGGGGTATTTTCCCGGTTACAGTATCAAATATTGCAATGGAGAATCCATCATGTCTACCTCTATTCTGCTGGTTATATCCCACGATCTTCCCCGTAGAATCACATGGAAAATCCCATGAGATGCTCATGTGAAATCCCATCAAGACCCATGGATTATCCGATTGAATCCCACTACGCTATAAAATGTCCATGAAAGTCTACAGGATGGAGCCCCCAGTGATGTGAATGTTGTTTATAAACCATTACAACCCCCATGAACTATAGTTACCCTCTGGTTATTTAACATAGCCATGGAAGCCATGGCCCATTTATAGATGGTTTACCTATTCAAAATGGTGCTTTTCCATGGCTATGTTAGTCATAACCAGAGGGTATATCTACCATAAACCAATATAAACCATATAGTTAAGCCACTTCATATATCAACTTACCATGTTTGAATCCAATCTTTGGAATCCTTGAATCCTTTGAGAACGGGTTTTATTCTGCAGACTCGCAGGACTTGACCGTGCCTGACGAGGAACGAGCTGGTAGTCTGAGACAAGTGCCAATGAAGGCGGGATCCGACTCGCTGAAAATGAATGGGATACTGGTTGGTGGTTTGGAACATGGCTTTTATTTTCCATAATATATGGGTGTGGGTCAAAACCTATTATTATCCATTCTAATGGGATGAACATCCATTTACCAGCTATTTTGGGGTTCACTAGGACACATGTCTCCGACCTCTGAGCGTGTGTCTCGCATCGAAAGGGAGAAAGGGAGGGTTTTGACCCATCCCCATATGGGATAATCCACCAACCAGGATTTAATGGGAGTTTCTAGGTATGAATCACCAAGTTCTGCCCACACACCACATCACACCACCCAAGCTGGATAGCTATGAGCACAGCATGGCACAGCTACCAGACATGAGGGCACGCACCGAACCAACCGGCTCTGAAGGGCTCCAGCTACTCACACGCAATAGGGATATCATGGGATTTTGTAGGGCTATAGTGAAATTGAATGGAAAAATAGATGTGATATAGTGGGAAACAGATGGATGTTATGAGTTATGATGATTGTACATGATAAATGATGATTGTCTAAAAATGGCTGGATGTCCAATTTCCCGGTCACTGTGTTGGCTGGGATGTTCCAGCAAGGCGGTTGATCGCCAGATGAAAATCTCATTTATAGCTGATTAACCATAGCCATTCATCATCATTAACCATTAATAATCCTAATTAACCATTGGCAAATGGGTGTCGAACTTTGCATTGAAAGAATTTGGATTTCAGATTTTGCATTGATGAGGACAAACCATTAATTAGGGGAGATGCAAAACAGTAAAGCATCATAAAGCCGGGTGGGAATTCCATGGAATTCATGGAATTCCCTGTCGAAAGCTGCTCAAGTTCATTTGGGCAGCAGGTTTTGTCGGTTCTTTGATTTGCCAGGCAAATGCCAAGTGCTGCTCCAATCACATAGACATAGATTTATAATTATGATTCTTATATGTAGTCTTGTTGACTCTTCATTCTCTTTTTACTCACATATTTTTGCCCCAGGATTGGGCCTTTTTTACAAAGTTCGCTGCTTCGATCCCAAAGGCCAGTGCTGTGAAGGATCGTTTGTCCTCCATCCTTCGCAGAGGCTTGCTGTCGGGGACTTGAAAGGAGCTGGGAAGGAGGGAAGGAGAGTGGTGGAAAATGGGGCCTCATGTTCTATGTTAGGTGGTTAGCCAGCAATCATAAGTAAAACATGGACGTCTTTTTTTAGCTTCTTATGATTGTTTTAGATTGTTTCTGTTGATGATTTATCATGATAAATCTGATGATTTATCATGATGAAACCTTACACTCATAGTATCATAAAAGGTGGGATGATTTGACCACCAAGATTTGGGACTCAAAGAGTCCACCAAAAAGTGGTGGGATGTCCCATGGGTGGATCCGGCTCTAGTCCGGCTCTAGCCGCCGTCCAGTTATCAGTTGCGCCTTACAACATGACAACATAGTCTATAGATGCTATAGATGTTCCAATCATGTCATATAAATGGTTTAAATGGTCATATAAAGCCCTAAGCCCAACTGACCTATTGAAGCCTCACCTTGCAACCCTTCAATTCCTAGCAGTTTTTCGCATCGAAGCTCTCCATCAGCTCTGAGGCCTGCGCGAGCCGACTCTGCTCTGGAGGTGGGGGGGTTCCATACTGGGCTACTCCAATGGCTGGTTTATTTTGCTGCAAAATCCCATTAAGATCAAAAAAAATTGATGATTGGTTGGGCTACCCCCATTTGAGTTGAAACTACCCCCATGACTTTGGAAACCCCCTAATATGGTGTGTTAACCCAAAATCTGAGAATAAAAAATTGAGAAGTGATCAGTGGTTGATGATTAACTTCGGAGATTGACCTACCCTTCAGATTGATTGGGAATGATCACTATCCATGAACTGGACTCCGAAAGCGAATGACTGCGTTTTTTAACAGGGCTCACATTGGGATGTGGTTTTCCTTGGGGTGAATGTCCCGTCACTTCGTTTTTTTCTGAACAAATTGCCGATTTTGTGCGTTTTGATTGATACCTCGCAGCGAACCATTCCCAAAAATCGTTAAACATGTTGGACAAAATGCGACATTTTTTCTTCTTGGCTATGTGGCTTGGTTATTACAACCAATTAGCATTTTCTCTACATGGCAGCAACGACAGGGCGCGAGCCGAAAAAAGAAGTCCTTGAGATGGCGCCACAAAAAGAGGATTGTGCTCCTTGGCAGCGGACGGCATCTGCACCAACAAAACCGTGGCTCTGAGAATAGGGCACCCCATCCAAAGGTTTAGTTTAGCTCACCTCATTTTCCAATGTCACACCACCATAACTGGTTGGTGGTTTGGAACATTCTTTATTTTTCCATATATTGGGAATGTCATCATCCCAACTGACGAACTCCATCATTTTTCAGAGGGGTAGGTCAACCAACCACCAACCAGATAACTTGGAGTACGAAACATATTCAGACACTTGGAGATCTTGATGCTAAGGTGACCTTGCTCCATATTCATAGGATCCCCACAGAAATGGTGGAAAAATGGGGATCTAGGTGATCCCTGGAGGATTGAAATCCCAAGAAGGAGCCGCTAATTGGGGATAGTTTATTATTGGCTGTAGCATACTAGCTGGATTTGATGATATGTTTGATGCATATTCGCATATGCACAAGCCGACAGCCAAAAAACACACATTCCGGAAGCAAACCAAGGCTATGTACCGCTGTGTGAAGGGTCCTGTAAAACGGAACATAAGGAGGAAACCAAGACCCAATGATTTGCCAATGATGCACTGTTTAGTTTGGAGTTGCTGATTTTGTTCTCTCTCTCTCTCTCTCTCTCGTGTTTACTTCTTTGACTATCTTTCATCCTTGAAGCAAGAGAAAGACTGGATACATATATTTTCTGATCCTATGCAAACAACATCAACAGATGTGACTATGTCCCAGGTCGCCCCTAAAGCGCGACAATATGGTCATCAGATGATGGCTGCTGCTTGATGCTGCGGATTGGGATATGCGGTTGATGTGGGGCTGTTATGACTATACCTGGAACATCCTGGAAGCATGATCAGACTGGCTATATTTTGACTTGATAGATATATATATATACAGTATTATAGATCATGACATAGCAATTTACATGCAGTTACCATCCAACCAGCTAGAATGGTGGACCATGATGTGTATTATAAGAGCAATGCACTGGAACTCTGCAGCAGTTGATGGATTCTGAGGGCCCCATCAAGGTGCTGCTTGCATATCTGACCAGGAAATAGCGGAAAAAGAAATGGTAGTTAAACGGGAAAATCATCAAGAAATGGTGGATTTTCCATTGGCATGGTTGATTGCTGAAGGGAACTTCAATAATGGTCCTATCCCATGAAAATCATGAAATAATATGGAGGCCATGCACGAAAAATCTTACTCATCATCGCGTAAAAAGTTTCCCGGAAAATCTTGGGGTGCCCCAAATTGTAAGTACAGTTACCCTCTGGTCAACCAACATAGCTATGGAAAATCACTATTTTAAATGGGAAAATCCACTATTAAATGGCCATTTTCCATAGCCATGTTAGTTTACCAGAGGGTATTTTGTTGGGATGCTTTCTCCACAGGTGTCCATTTGGGCTACCTTGCCAAATCATCCAAGTCACCATAACTTGATGGTGATCCCCCAGGACTGTCGACACCTCCAGATGCTATGGATCAACATTAAGTCACCATTACCCTCTGGTAATTTAACATAGCTATGGAAAATCACCATTTTTTATGGGAAAATCCACTATAAATGGCCATTTTCAATAGCTATTTGACAAATTACCAGAGGGTAACTGGTTGGTGGTTGCTGCTGACCCCTCTGAAAAATGATGGACTTCGTCAGCTGGGATGATCATTCCCAATATATGGGAAAAATGGAAAAATATTCCAAACCACCAACCAGTATATGTATGTATTCTATCCACATCAAAATAACAGAATCAAACCAAACCACTGAGCCTCTGGTACTTTGTTACACTTCAGGAAAACTACCATCAAATTTTTCAATAGCTTTTTCTATGTTTACCAGAGGATAACCACCATTAACCACCTGGCTGATGGACTTTCCTCAGGTTTGGCTGCTGAAATCTGCTGAATACTTCTCCGATGTCTTGCAACAGGGACAACGTTCCGGAAGTTCTGCATCCTGCGAAGCAGGATGTGGAGATCAACAATAAAAACTACTGTATGATGTGTAGAAATGCATCAACTATATTGAAAATTGTTTTTTTTAAGGTGGATATGTATGTATATATTATATGATATTATGTATATTATACATACGTGTAATATATATATATATATACGCATAATTATGTATGCATATATATATACTCTGACATGTGTATATTATATGTAGATACGTGCATACTTACTTTATGTGTACTTATGTATGATTTGTACATATGAGTAATTATATTCGTAGAATTGGTTCTGATTCTTGTATGGAATGTGGCGGATGATCCAATAGCACTACAATGCCACCAGAACAGTGTCCCAGCCACGTTTGATTCCGAGAACAAATGCAAGAAAGTGTCGCAAGCCTGGTTTTTCCTGATATGTATCTCAAATTTATCAATGATGCGTAAATTTACAGTTTGCATATCAAAATATCTATTTGTACATACATATATATATATATATATACACATACATATATATATATACATATAATTACCTACATAATTACATACATATATTATCATATATTAATATACATATATACATTATATACATCCATCCATTCACCAATCCTCTGAGTGAACCAAGTCCCTGCCCGCTGCGTCCTAAGACGCCGTCAGCAGAGCGACTGCTGCGGTGCGCGATGCGCAGCCATTCGCCGTGGAAAAAATGTGATTTAATCAGCACGGATGGTTTTTTTTCACAACATAGCAGCTTTATCGAACATCAATGGGTAGTTGATTTACAAAACGAGGTGGTTAAGCAGTAAAAACGGAGGTTTATCCAACATCAATGCAAGTTTTACGAGCCAAAAAAGTTGATGTCGTGGAATTGTCACCCCAGGTGGGAGATTCCACCAACGAACATCGGGACAAAAAGCAGGTTGACAGCCGAAAAATTGGTTGGTTGAATCCCCATGTTTGCTGGTTCGTACCCCTTATTCCTGCCTTCTTGCCGGCGAAATCCGCATTTCCATCCAACCGATAGTCTGAAATTCACCAAGCAATGGAGTTCAAATTCCTGAATATAGATATAAAGAAACAGATCGAAATAGACCCCTCATGGTTACTAATAGTTAATCCATAGATATTTCTTTTCCCGCTGACTGGTTGGTTGATGAGCATAGAGGCGGAACAATCAGTGGGTAATTGGTGGCTTGCATGATATACCATTCCGGCTCATCTATTAGTCTATCTTTAGTATAGTACGCATATTATAAGAATAAGAATTGCATCATTGGAAGTCAATGCATTTTATGCATGCGAGAAACTGGACATGTGTGACATTTTCTGAGGGGTTTGGGCACTGGGCATTCCTCTGAAGAGTTCACCCCATTGCTCAGCACGCCGAAGAAAAGCGGTGAAACTCACAGCATCCAACAAGAAATGAGACTGACAGCAGATTGTTTCAGAATCATATCTACACCTAGGTTCGACTTCAATCAGGATGCAGTCGCTTCACTCTTTGCCGCTCACGGCACTGCTTCGGTAACTAGATCGACTTGGGTAACTTGCGAATCGTATCCCCAAAAGCATGGCCCCAAGTGGCTGAGATTCGACGCGTGACCCATTTTTCTAAACCCCTGGAGGTTCCGGTCCCATGCCGCCCATACCTCCGCCCCTGCGAAGAACGCCAGCGCCGGCCATTGCCAAAGCGGCTCCGTTGCGAGTGAAGGCGCCTGGTGAATCCCGGTGAACTCTGACCAGTTGGAATCATGACATCTCCAAGGAAAATCCATAGCCAGAGGTACCCAAAAGTGGATGGTTTCTTTGCAAAATCCTATTGAAAAATGGAGGAGTTTAGGAAAATCTAGCCCTTATTTTATGAAACCCCCAGGTCAACATATATATATATATTATATATATTATATATATATATTATATTATATATTATATATATATATTATATTATATATTATATATATGGCAGCTTCAGGGATCTTTTTTTGGGTTGGTGAACTCTACTGATGATACCCTGCACAACCCAATGGTAACCCTGGGCGGATGGCCCACCAATGCTGCATGGCTATCACCATAAGTTGCACGAATATTACCATGAATAAGTCCCGAAATCTCCCATTTTCAAATGAACCCCCCCATCGAACCCCATCGATTCATCATAATTCATCCAGTTCAAGTTTGGGCCTTCTAAGAGGGAATTGAATTCGAGACCAAGCAGGAGATTTCCCGATACAACGAACGATACAACGAAGGGATCTCATGAATTGATCATGATGTAAGGCACAGATGTCTGACGAAATTAAGGCAGAGATGCAGAGCCATCTTGATATCTTCAAGCCACTTCTAAAGTCATATTACACTCCGGAAACATGGAAATTTGTTTAATGAAAATCCTTCATTTGTAGATGGTTTTCCCATATTTTTCCCCTTAAAATCTCCATCCAAAATAGGATGAGTTGAGGAACCCACCATCCCTGTGAGGTGAAGTTAGGTGGTCCGGTGCACCGGCGAAGTGATCCCGATCCGTCGAAGAACAGCGTGAGTTATGTGCCTCGGCCGCGGCTTGGCGAAGCTGTGGAGCTTTTTGGTGCTCGGGAGGTTTTGTAGGTTTTGTATTTTTGTTCGGATTCGTTCGGATTCCCATGAAGGGATTTAGATACCAGAACTGGTTGGTGGTGACTGGAACATGGCTTTTATGACTTTCCATTCAGTTGGGAATGTCATCATCCCAACTGACTCATATTTTTCAGAGGGGTAGGCCAACCACCAACCAAAGAATATTAGTATCCATGTTGATATATATCCCAACAATGATCAGGTTTAAATGAGATAATCCATCATGGAGATTGGTTTGTTCATAGAGATTTATAGCAATGTTCATGGGTTGGATTAATCCATTGGTTTGGGGGATGGGAACAATCAATCCATTTTCATTGGGATTTGATAGACCTTTCTTCTTTGTTGATTCCCATGAATTGGAATGGATGACCATATCACTAATATACCATGCAATTTGACATTGGCACATGTGGCACATGTGGCACATGAATCATGAATATAATAATGCGATCATATGGTTACAATACACGCTCTAATCATCAAATGATATGTATACGGTGATATATATATATATACATGTAAATTGTATATTATGTGTATATATGTGTATATGTATACATATGCATACATGCCCAGAACCTATATCCACTTGCTCCTTAGATGTTTTTTTCATGCTGCAAAACCAGCCAGCACTCCGGATCTAACTACCATACAGAGGGGTTCGACAAGGTGGGATTTCTCAAAACCAATCATCCCGCGAAATATATATATATATATATAATATACAGATAATATATACATTATAGTATGTATATACCAAATATATATATATATATTCTGGTAGTAGTTCACATCCCAACCAGACAACTATTCTGTTTTTTGGGGGTCGTAATGTTTGATGGCCGCATTGTTTGAAGCCCTAGACCAGACAGCTCCGAAGACAGCCATGGTATGCACTTGGGGGCTGGCATACAAAACCCTGAGGTTCAGATGGGGATCGCACAATCCCATGGGGGAAGGGATCGTGATGATGATAGATGCCGATGGTCTTCTGTCAGACACAAATATAGACTCCAACTGGTAGCATCTGGAAAATCCTCAGAATAAGGGGTGTGAGTTTTTTCAACATGTTGAAACTCCAAATCTGCTAAACACATCATTTTTATCGCATGTTCTGCCTCGGCCTGCCTCGGTCCCAGGCGGGTTTCCGAGAAACGCCGATAGCTGATGTCCTGGGCACTGTCTTTCGCTTCCTGGCTGTGAAGAAAACCGAGGGTCATTAAATGATGGCAATAAACATGGGTCATTAAATGTCCCCATTGAACATCACCCAACCATTAGGTATATGGTCTATAATGGCTACTATTTTTGGTGATGTCCAATATTCCCAAAATGGGAAAGTTACCAACCCCTGATAAAGGGGATTCTTAAGTCATAGGGGGATCCCCGGACGTCACCTGAAGAGGTTGTTTCAGTACCAAGTCATGCTCCATGCTCGACTTGGATGATTTGGGGTGACCCCCATGACTTTGGAAACCTACATATAGGAATATAGGAATATAGGGGGGGGAAAAACCCTCCGGTATCAAACATGGCTGGAAAATCCCAGATCTCTGTATAATTTTCCCATTCGAAATCATTAGAACCTTTATTTATAGGGGATTTCCTATTCATGTTTGATTACCGGAGGATAATCCCCAAATATTCGGGATACAATGGGGATATTTCTCACCAGCAATGTGGGGTAGATGGGTTTGTCTCACAGTAGGGTGAGCTTACCCAACAAAGGCCCTTTTTCATGGTGCCCAACCATGACCAGCCTGTCTCCCAAGGTTCTGACGGTGGTGGTTTGGTGCAGTTGACTTCTCAAGATGTGAGGGGCCTCAGCGATCACCGAATCACTGTTGATCTCGTGCTGGAATTAGCGATTAGTGACTTGACATGGAACCAGCAAACAGACAATATATATATAATTAAATATATATACATATATATTTATTTATTTATTTGTTTATTTATTTATTCTATACAATATAAATATATACACATACTATTGTTATATAGTACAGGCATGTAATCAGATCACCCTGATACTGCACACCCCCTCAATTGTCCAAAATCCCTTACTAAACCATCCCTTACTAAACCATCGTTTGTGGTTATTAGCAGTTTTGAACCATTACTAAACGCTGTTAGCCATTGTTAACCATTCTAAACTGAGATTATAAAGTCACTGTGAATAGTAATAGATATTTGTAATATTATGTGTATATATGTATACCTATATTATAACTCTATATATATACATATTATAGTTCTTATATTATAGTTATTATATGTGCCTGCTTCATATACCCACTTCGGTTCCAAAACCTTTTTCTTGGGCCAGGTCTTTGTGGACCTGGGCTGCGGACATGGTGAAGTCCTTCTGGCAGCCCATGCGGCGTATCCCGAGTGCCGAGTCGTGTCGGAACTATTGAGAAATATTGCCAAGATATGGCTAAGATATGTTTATACGTGTAGAGTGTGTGTATATATATATATGTCTATATGTCTATATTATATATATATGTCTATATTATATATATAGGTCTATTATATTATATATATGTATATGTGGATGGTCATGATATGGCTAAGATATGGTTTAGAACGTGAAGATCAAAGTCCTCAAGTTACGTAAGGTGAATCCCTGGCTCTCGGCCTTCTGGGCACCGCAGGTGCCACATCATTGGGGTCGAGTTGGATGCAGCCACCTACAGACGTGCACAGGAAGCCACGGTTGATACCAACATCCAGGTGCTTTTTGGCAAGCTGGGACAATCCAATCGTGGAAAAATTGGATTTTGTTTGGCGAAAAAATCATCGAAGTAAATGGAAAAAATGGTAGAAGTACTATATGTGAAAAAAAATCGGAGGCTACTGTAAATTTTCAGACTTTGACCCTGAAACTGCCTTTCTCATGTCAACTCTTCCAACTTTTCGTTGGGGGATATTTTTTTGGTTTTTGCGACAACTTGTCCATGGGATGTTCACCAAAAAAAGTGGTGCGGCCCGTTAGATTGGCATCATGTTTTGTTCTTTTTCGGACCATAACCCCATAAGATCCATGGTGCTGGTATATATGCTAACATTTGGAGTATATTGATGGTAAATGTTACCATATATAGCAGCACCATGGATCCTATGGGTAATGAATCGGTTTAATTGGGATGCTAACCAGCTATTTTGAGGATAGAATAGGACAGAACCCACAAAAAAAAGGTACATGGGTTTGGTCGAAAAGGGGGGTATACGGCAAACGTGTCGAAGGATTATCATGAATTATTCTGAGGTATTCTGGCTTAACATTTATGATTTGGGTTTGTTTGAAAATGAGGTACACCCAACAGGGCATACCGCCATTTTCAGACACCCCCCTTTGCAGCCACGGGGTGATAATGTGTTTGTGAAACTTCCTTCCCCAGACTGGATCAGTCTGAAGTCATTTGAAGTCTATGCCTTGGGCTTCTTATGCTTTTCACAAAGAAAGTTCTTTATCCAGATACCCTCTGGTAAACTAACATAACTATGGAAAATCACCATTTTTAATGGGAAAATCCACTATTTCAATGGTCATTTTCCAGTTCGCTATTTGACAAATTACCAGAGGGTATATCCAGATACAGTGAGATAGCGATTGGAATCAAACGGACGGTCAAGCTTCATAAACATCCCCACCAGAAATCGATGGTGACCTTCCCAAGTGCTGAAAAAGGGTTGGCCCCCCCCAGTCATGTTTGTTGGTTTATAAAGCCATGAAATACTATAGTTACCCGATGGTAAATAAACATAGACCCTGAAAATGACAATTTTTTAGTGGAAACTAATCTTCCAACCCCCATCTGCCAGGGTCTATGTTAATTTACTGGTGGGTATATCCCCTGAATCAACCCAACATAGAAAAACCAAGTGAATTCACTGTGCATCAACCTGTCGCGATTTCGTAAATCAGCTATAAATCAAATCTCATGAAATCCCCATTTTTGTCGGTTAAATCATAAGTTTCCTATGCTTGCCCTATGGTTTTCTATAGGGAGCCGCACAAATGGTAGGTTTATGGCATTTTGATTAAACTCCCCTTGATCTCCATTAGGTGCTACATGCGGACCTTGATTCTTGTGGCTCAGCTTGCTATGGAAAATGAATGAAAACTGGACCATTAAGACTCAGTTAGATACAATAGTGGTGGATTTAGTAATGGATTACTTATTGGTTGTATCCCCCACAATTATAGTTTGTAATTGGCTTTAATTTCTCTCAAGAACAATAATAGACAAAAAAAGGCCCACTAGCTATAGTTATGGTTTGTGGGGAATATAAGTATAGTTCATGGCTCATGGAGTTTACTTGCAAATTTGATGGTAGTTTTCCTGAAGTGTAACAAAGTACCAGAGGCTCAGTGGTTTGGTTTGATTCTGTTATTTTGATGTGGATAGGATACATACATATACTGCTTGGTGGTTTGGAATATTTTTCCATTTTTCCCATATATTGGGAATGATCATCCCAACTGACTTTCAGTCCATCATTTTTCAGAGGGGTCAGCAGCAACCACCAACCAGTTATATGGTATACCCTCTGGTAAACATACAAAAAACTATGGAAAACCACCAGTTTTAATGGGAAAACTCACTATAAATGACCATTTTCAATAGCTACGTTAAATTACCAGAGGGTATATGGTATATATTTAGCATCAATCAACTCCACTGGCTGATTTGATGCATCCAGGTGGTGTTGGCTTATTCTTTGGTAATTTGTTACAGCGAACTGTAAGCCATGACCCATTTCGTTTGATGATTTAACAATGGTGATTTTCCATAGTTATGTTAGCTTAAAGGAGGGTAATCTCTGCAAAAAAATGTTGATGACCACTTCCATTTTCGGGCTGAAACACGTTGAAACCAGCGGCCAGAAGTCGCATTGGACAAACCCAGTACCAATTACGATGACTTTATTCGGCATCAGCTGTAGCCCATCATAGCCACAACTGTAGAATTAGTCAGAACTAGAAGGCCATTGGTCATCTGGTTGGTGGTTTGCAACATGGCTTTTATGACTTTCCATTAACGTTGGGAATGTCATCATCCCAACTGACGAAGTCCATCATTTTTCAGAGGGGTAGGTCAACCACCAACCAGTTCGTCATTTTTCCTTGATCCATCGTGAATTGCCATGATTTCATGGCCCAAGTGGCCATTTCATGGCCCAAGGCTTCACGCTGCCGTGGAAAGCCCTCGCCACGAAGACTACGGCAAGTGTCGAAGCTGCAAGCATCAAATGTTCTGGCATTTGTTGGAAAAATGATGATGTGAAAACAATTATGGAGGGTTCAATTGGGATTTACTTCGTAATTATAAGAAATATATCCACGACTACGGGATTTCGTGTAAACATGGTGATATGTGGGATCAAAACCTTATGAAAAACACCGTCTTTTTTGCGGGGGAGCCATAAATCCCAGCTATTTTGCTGTGAACAGAAGGGTGCTATCGGGCTTCAGCTGATAGCCATTGGGTGTTGATCCTACGGTGATGGTGCTCTCAATCCCAACTGATGATGTTTTTCCACGGAATTTCAACCTGGCCGAAATGGGGACCACAACCGAATCTGGACAGTGGTTTCACCATGTTTCACCCACATCTTCTTTTCACGAGCATCAAAAGGCGATGAATTTTCCTGTCCATCGCATCGCAGTAAGCGGCGGGTATCCATAGATCCACCCTACACCAGGTGAAACTGGAGAGTTGGCTCTGGACCCAGAGCTGCCATTGATGTCACAAGCCACCGTGGACGCTTGGGCGCACAATAGGAAGATGCTGATTGAAACATCAAGAATGAGGCAAAATGAGGATTTAACCATCAAATTTATTCAAACTTGGGATTTATACTTGATTTTAGCTGGGAGATTTACAGAACATAGGGGGATTGCAACAGTAAATGCTATTTACCCTACCCTCACCTCTGGCATGTAGCTGATGTTACTGAGAAATTTCACTGGTTCGACAGTTTGAAACCTTGTATTTTAATATGTTGCCACGCGAAAAAGAACAAATGAAGAGTATCTAGATGTATCTAGATTTTTTCATGCGACTTCTTTGACCTTTCTGGTAAGCCCAGTACCGTTGCTCGCTGCTGGACTGGCTGCAGGATTTGCCATTCAACTCAATGAAAGGGCACCCGAACCACATCCTTTTTTCAACGGTCCGGGTTAAACCCAGACGGACCAAAATCGATGATACCAAGTTACCAGATGGCATGAATATCCTCAACATCCACTTCTTGTTGAAACAGCAGGAAGTACGAGGGACTGGGCTTGGTTGACCCCTTCGTGGCATCTTCCAGAGGGTTTCTTCATGGGGGATCCCCAGTCGTCACCATGGTTGTTTCAATACGAAGTCATGGTCATCCATGACGACTGGGTGATAACTGGGGGTACCCCTATGACTTGGGAAACCTGCGTTGAGAATGATGATGATGATTGGGAAAATCATCATAAACCCATTATGATTGAAAGAAAATCATCATAAACCCATTATGATTGATAGAAAATCATCATAAACCCATTATGATTGATAGAAAATCATCATAAACCCATGATGATTGATAGAAAATCATCATAAACCCATGATGATTGATAGAAAATCATCATAAACCCATTATGATTGATAGAAAATCATCATAAACCCATGATGATTGATAGAAAATCATCATAAACCCATGATAAATGGTTGAGAATGAGGTCTACCTTTTCCTGGGCGAATGGGCCAACCTGACTTTGCGACCTCGATTGATGCAGTCCTTACCACTGGGCGCGTGCATCATCAGCAGGTCACTTTCCGGGGACGGCGGCCAGCGGCCAGGTGATTCACGATTCACTATTCATCAATGTACTAATGAGAATAATACATATTTGAAGTAACGTTATGATGGATATTAGTGTCATTATTATTCTACAAATATATAATGTTCATCATCATCATCATCATCATCCTCATCATCATCATCATCATCGACACCATGACCCTAGGCTTATCCTTGTCCAATGGTTTCGATCCTTGCATCATGGTCCAACAAAACAAAAATGTGATTGTGGTTTTGTTTTTTGGGCTGATTCCTTCTCATTTGATGGCATTGAAAACTGTAATCGCAAGCCAATCGACAGAGATGTAACCCAGTTCAGCGACAGCGTTCTTTTCCGTTGAGCTCATTTCGTGGCATGAACGGATGACTCTCTGGGTACCAACTACTTTCTGGGTTGTTAGACCCCATGTGTCCCTAAATTGTTGTCCGCCCGGTTTGGTTTATTTTCAATCAGTCACAGACTGCATCTTAATCTTGTTGAACTTGGACTCGCATAACTTTCTTGAGCTTCTCATAAGTAGAGACCAAAAGGGTTTGAACCTATCATAAGTCCATGGGTGAACAGACAGCCCCCATCACAAATATCTCTAATCCTACCTCAAGTGACAAACATAATACCAGAACCGTCCCCACTTTTGCCCGAAGTTGGTTTTTATACCGTCCCCAAAGTGGATGTGTTTTTTTTCTGGGTTTACCACATTATAAACCTATCCATAAACGGATAAGATCTATATGTGGTTGTCAGAAAACGGGGGGTTCCAATTTTGATTTTTTCCAATTGTTTTTGTTTTTAGCATGCTTGAATACCCATAATTTGATGCTGAATCCGCAATATTTCGACAGCCAGCCACATATCGTTGAATCTATAATATTATAATCAACATGGTCTATGTAAATAATATATAGATCACGAAAAAAACATTGACTAAAGATAATATTTCAGAGATATGATATTAATATTTCATGACTGTTGATAATATACATTATCTATATTACAAAAAGACAATATATTATTATATTATTGATAGACCAATATTGTTAATAATCATCTATAGTCATTGGTGGTTAATTATCACCATGGTTAATAATATCTGTTATAATCATCTATAATCATTCATACCAGATATGATTAATAGATATTAGTAACCAATATATCTATTAATAATCATCCATAATATATGGTTTAATCATTTATATAACATATATTATTGATAGACCGATATTGTTAATAATCATCTATAATCATTGGTTGTTAATAAAATCACCATGGTTAATAATATTTGTTATAATCATCTATAATCATTCATACCAGATATGATTAATAGATATTATTAACCAATATATCTATTAATCATCTATAATATATGTTTTAATCATTTATATAACATATATTATTGATAGACCAATATTGTTAATAATCATCTATAATCATTGGTGGTTAATTATCACCATGGTTAATAATATTTGTTATAATCATCTATAATCATTCATACCAGACATGATTAATAGATATTATTAACCAATATATCTATTAATCATCTATAATATATGTTTTAATCATTTATATAACAGATTTTATTGATAGACCAATATTGTTAATAATCATCTATAATCATTGGTGGTTAATATAATCATCATGGTTAATAATATAAATATAGATAGCAACTCCCCTTTACATATCATCTAAATAATATAGATTGGGCATCAATTACTGTGACAATATAAATCATCTATATAGACAATATAGATATCACCATGGTTAATAATACCTATTAATAATCATCTATAATCATTTAGTCCAATGACAAAAAATAATCATCTATAATCATTGGTCATCATCTATAGTTCGGCCATCTATAATATAGACCAATGACAAAAAAAAATCACCGCCGAATTATTCTCCAGGAGCTTCTCAATGGGCCACGAGTGGCCCGCAGATGCCGTGCTACGTGGTGGCCATGAGGCAACATGCCGGGAAACCAGCTACGGATGGCTGGTTTAGTACAGCTTAGTACAGTATAGAAAAATGGGATTTTAATGGTGATTTAATTGGAGTTTAATGGGATTTCAATGTAAAAAATTGGATCTAAATGGGATTTTAAAAAATGGGTATAAACTGGAAGGTTTAGTGAGGATTTGATGGGATTCTAATGGTGATTTAAGGGGATTAGCCCTCTGGTAAACATACAAAAAGCTAGTGAACATGGCCATAGAAATAGTTGATTTACCCAGCTACAAATGGTGATTTACCAGACGGTACCAATTTAAGTATGGTTTATCTAAGAATTGTATGTTGATATATAATGGTACTACAATGTTCATAGTTGTATGTGATACATCTATAGTGGCACTGTACAATGGTACTGTATATTTAAATAGCTGTAGTTAGTACTAGACTGTTATAATGGGTGAGGTAGTGCTAAATGAGTTTTTTTTTAACCCTGTACCTATCTCTAAGATGATTAAAATCCATTGTTTTGGATTATGCGGATTTATCGTACACAGAAACCTATAGAGAAACCTTCACCAAATCCAAGACGGGGAGAAAAAAACGAAAAATTGGAACCGCAAAACAGCTGGCTATGTTTGCCGGCTTATTTTGTTCCATCAAAACCGAAAGAAGTAACACGCCTATATACATATATAATATATTTATATATACACATGTATATGTAGACATATTATATTGTAATTGGTCAATACATGTCAATACCCCAAAAAAAGTGTGCAGTGTCTATCCAGTTTGAATATGATGTAAGTGATGGTGAAGCCTCGGGTTTTTTGTGGGTTTTTGTGGATCGCCAGGTGATCTACCGCTTGTACCAGATAACAGAACGGGTCAAATGCAAAGCATTGTTGGCCTCAACGGAATTAGAAGATCGCTTCGGTTTGCATTGGCCGCTTGGCTTCGCGATTTTCAAACGCGGGTTGGCGGATGATGGTGCCCCAACAATGGATGGTTTATTTGCTGGAAAATCCGGAAATACAATGGATGATTTTGGGGGGTACCCCTGTTTCAGGAAACCTCGACATGGGTTTTGGTCAATTGGTGAACCCCCCATAATCTTGATGATTCGTTATCATGTAGCCCATTTCCAGCCCTACCAAAACGGCAGATTGCAGGAGACTTTGAGGGTGTCGAACAGGTTCATGGCTTGTCATGTAACCTTTGGAAAACGTTGGGACGGCCATGAGGATGGTTCAAAAACTCGTGGCCCCGCAAAATGCTTCATACTTTATATTAAAGTAAGACATGTTTTTTGGGGGAATTGGTATCATGGTACCCATTGAGTCACCCCCAATGGAACCCATAACATACCCGAGCCAATCACAGTCTGAGGCTTCAGCCTCCGCCGGGCAACTATCGTCCGGCCAAAGATCCGGCTGAAAAAATTGCCCACGACGGAATCCGACGAAAACGGCCGATGTTGTGCAGGTCATTTAGTACAGACGTTGTAAAGTGATGTTAAGTTCATATTATTCATGTAGAAGTATCATAAGTATACGATGCTTGTTGCTTTTGTTGATTATTGAATGTTGACTGTTGCTGTTGATGGCTGATGACTTATGCTATTCGACTTGAGTCCTAGGGGACCATTCTAGGTCCATGGGAGTGTTGCGAAGTGTGGGGTGAACTATTTTCGGGGATGAAATGGCCCTCAGCACACGGTTGATTTGGGAAAACCCTGGGAAAAACTGAGCAAGTTCTAGATAAAACATGGCGCCGATTCACTCCAGAGAGGCATCTTCGGGATCGAATACATCCTGCAGTTTCTATCAAACAGTAGCCACGGAACCTTTCATGGTGAGAGGATGGAACAATATGGAACAAGGAAGAGGGGTCGGAATCATTTGAAATGGAGAACCCAGGTTTTTTAACGACAAATGAATCAATCATGGACAAAGATCTTTCGCTGTGTTTCTGTTGAGTCTCACAACTCCAAAAAGGAATCACTGTATTGCCACACAAAAGCAACGTTGCTCCATATACTCTACCCAGGGGATCATTCATTCCCCCAAGCAGTTGTTTTTGCTATCCAAAGTAGATAGTTTCCGCCCCGTTCCGCCCCATACTGAGACGCTTAGTTGGCCTGATAAACCTGTTGACACATGTGTTTGTCAATGGGGATATCACAAAGGAATCAATCACATATCAAGCATACTAGCATCGATGCGTCTTGCCCATGACCCGGCCGCTGGCGGCGTTGCTGGCGGGACTGGTCCTGAAAGGCTGTGAAGAGTTGGAAGAGGCGCAACCTGGTTTGTTTCACCCCAACATGCTGGTGTAGTGATTGTGTAATGTGGATAAAGGGAAAGGGATGTAGAATGATATAGAGATGTTACCATCTGGTAAACTCTGAAAAAGTTTGCTATTGAAAATGGTCATAGAAAGTTCGTTGATTTAGTTGATTTGCCATTGAAGCCATGGGGATTTTCCATTGAACATGGTGATTTTCCAGAGGGAAACGAAAACAAACATGGTGGTGTAATGTGGAGAGGATATAGAGATGAGCATCGTGATGTGCATCGCTGATTTGAAGTGAGAATAAACAGCACAGATATTTGCTGCCAGGTTAAGGTTATTCACATAATAATTATCAGGATTAAATACACATATATGATAAGCTATGAGTAATTATGTTATTTATCATGATAATTATTACATATTATTACTATATATGATCATGAACTATGGTTATGGAAAGAATAAACATAGCTCATCATTTTTTGCCACTACTCTCATGTGGAATTCGAACATGAAGCCACTACAACGTCAGTAATTTAAACATAGTACACGGGTGTTTTCAAGCTTCCGATGTCATCCTCGCATATGGCGTAAAGAAATAGGTATCTGCAGGGAATCTATGCCATCATTGCCTGGTTGGGATGTCATCCTTCCCATTGACGGACTCATATTTTGACTTTCATATTTTTCAAGATGGTTATTGCACCACCAACCCGATTGCATGTACCGTCCCTCATTTCACCATCAATGGGTATAATAAACCATCAAAAATTGGGATGGTTTATTGCATGTTCTTTCAAAATGTGCAGGAAGATGCAGGAAGTGAAGGTTACGCGTCAAGAAGAACAGCGCGCTTTCCTGTAGATTTCCCTTCAAGCATCGGGGATGTGCATCCCACTAAGTGGCTAAAAATCGTTCGGTTAATATTGAAATAACCGAGCTACATATGAAACACGCTGCAATTTGATGTATAATAATACCCATAGGATCCATGGTGCTGGTACATATGCAAACATTTGGGGTATGTTGATGGTAAATGTCATACATGGATCCTATGGGATATAATAAGTATAATTAAGTATATTTGTTTTTCGAACCACTTACGACTCCAGGGTCCCCCACCCAATAACAGCCAGCCCAACAATATTACCAACAACCATGCCAATAGATATAAATAGTAATACCCGGTTAACCGAATAATACAAGAAGCAATGTTACAAGGTGGTGTCCAGGTATAAGTTGGTTTCTAACCCCATCCAACTATTGTTATATATTATTTTATATATAGTGTCACAATAAGGCCTAGTGATATTGGCTATAGACCAACTTAGCTATCTAGGCCCAGCCACGAGAGGCGGCTCCCCGAAACTGGGCGCTGGAGCAACTGCACGAACTGCAACTTCTGCGGATCTGCGATGAGAAAATCCAGGCGCTGCGCCGGCAGCAAATCGCTGGTGACATCTGAATCGGATGTTGCGATTGTCGCTGGCTTTACATTTAAACAAATACTTAATAAATATGTGTGTATATATATATATGTACCGGATGGGCCGCCCAGTTATGTTTGTTGGTTTATAACCCCATCAAAATATAGTTATAAGTATCACACTATTGTTATTATGGTTATAAACCAACTTAGCTAAATATGGGGCCCCATCCTGTATATACTGTCTGTATATATATATATATATATATGTGTATATATATATATATACTGTACACACATATATATATATATATATATATGGGAGTTTAACCTACAATGGAGGTACCCCAATAGCTGGATGGTTTATAATGGAAAATCCCATCAAAATGAAAGATTTGGTGGTACCCGCATTTTAGGAATATGCACATGTGTATGTATATTATGACATAGATGTATACTGATATGTTGCTTGTGATGAATATTGACATATTCACACCTGTATCATATATATATATATATACATATATATACACATACTCAAGTACACATGCCTTCGAATTGTTTTGATTCTTGTGGTAGCTCAAAACTATGTCGAAAAGATCAGGGTCCAGGAATGTCAGGGTAAAACCGTCCAGCGTGGGTATCACATGGATATGTGGGTAAAACCATTGGTCGGTTTGTTCGGTTGGTGGGGATATATACAGTGTGTATGTAAATGCAACATGTAAATGTAAAGTCTACGTATGTCTACATATATCCACAGATATCTACTGTGACCAGCTTCAAAACAAGGTTCCTTGCAGGGTATCCAAGATAGGCCATGGTGGAGCAGCAGACCACATTTGGTGTTGGAAGGTCAAGGGAAGGACCTGAAAGTTGTGGATTCCTCAAAAAGAAACACCTAGACAACCTGCATTGGTTTGGATATTGCTCAAAGAGTTCAGAGATATCTATGTGTATATAAATGTATATATCATTACATATCAAAGCATATCAGATATGCTTAAAGGGCAGAGTTGCAGGATAGCCTTTCATTTGGATGTTGGCATCATAGATGTCCTTTTCCCATTGGTTGGTTGATTAATAGAGGGGGTTCTTCAGAAACCCCTTTAACAACAGGTTTGTTTGATGATAGATGGGATTAACCTGCTCCCGGCCCCTCTATTTTTATCAAAAGAACATTATTGGTTGTTGATTTTCCATAATATATGGGATGTCATCCTTCCCATTCACGAACTCATATTTTTCAAGATGGTTTCCCGTGTGTCTTGAAAAAACAACCCATGTTACCATCCCGACCTCGAAACAGGTCTCAGCTGCCCCACGCTACAAGAACAACGCGCCGCCGCTGCCGTCTTCGACGGATGTGGTGGTCTTTCGATCCAAAGCGCCGAAGGTGCCCCCGGTGTTTGGCGCGGTGGCGAAACCACTTGGTTGATAAGTACATGGGGTGAAACTACAGTATATTGGGATATCTTGGGCTTATACTATTCATTCTATATCCAATATGTATAGTATATTATAGTATGATATAATATAATTTGATATAATATGATATGATATAACATAATATGATATAATAGAATAGAATAGAAAATATTAATAAAGATGTCTAGAGATGACCTGGTTGTCCAAAAGCCGTTGTATCCTTTTGCGACATCCCCTTTTGCAGGTGTTGGAGAATGCCACCTTGGAGCATCAGCACGGCAGGCGCATATTTTTTGGGACACCATGGCGTTGACCAAGATTGAGGTCTTCACCACGGGTTTTAATGGGATTTTACTATATTACTAAAATGGGATTTTAATGGTCATTTATGGTGATTTAATGGGATGTAATGGGATGTAATGGGATTTACCCTCTGATAGTTTGTTACATAGCTATTGAACACGGCCATTTAGTCGTTGACTTACCATTCTTCAACATGGTGCTTTTCCAGTTCGCAAGCTGTTCCTTTACCAGAGGGTATATGACCCACTGCCAAAAACTGGGAAGATCACCAACAGTTTTTGTATGGGAACATGATGCTGCAACCCAAGCTAAGCTAAACCTCCCATGAATCACGTTCTTGTTGCTTATTCACCATTTAAAACGTTGCTTAGCTTGCTGAATTCCAATTGTGGATGATTAAATCCATAGAATTGGTTGAAAGGAAAGCTTAAAGGAAAACAAAAAACACGGTGTCCTGTAAATGTTCCCTTCGGCCAATTTATCGATAAATCACACTAAAAATATCATTGTTTCTAGTGAAATTCTTTATCTTTGATCTTAGTGAATTCCCAGTTATCTTATTGTTATATGCTATTGTATCCCCTTCATATCTATAATATTTCCGTAAGATCTTCCCATGAAATATCCCTTTATGTTTTTTGTGATATTCCCATTTTATCACCATGTTTGTTGATTACTACAACCACATCCAATTAAATCCCTATAGATGCCAACAATTTAGGTACGTGAAATTGCTATCGAATCCCATGAAATCCCCAAAAAATCCAAGTAAATCCCATGATATTCCCCACATTATCACCATGTTTATTGATTATGTTATATATTACCGGGTATAAATCACCATGATGTTACCTTTCATCCTATGCTATCGTAATTACCAGAAAATCCTCCCACATGGCCTATAAAATCTCTAAAATTAGCACCATGTATGTTGCTTCCCACAACCCATACAACCATCATTTATCCCCATTGTTGCTTGAGTTTTATATCCCATGACATCCCCCACGTTTTCTCCCCATGAAATTCCCATGAAGTCCACCAGGTTGGGCCTCTTCCACGATGGAAGCTGCTGCAAGTTGGAGCCCGTGCCACTGCCGCACCGCGGCCTCTCGAAGAAGGACTCGCTGTCACCTTAGATGACGGTTATTGCCCCGATTTTACAGGGATTTCATGGGTTTTTTTGTATAGTGATTTAATGGCATTTTCATGGTGATTTGATAACAGTTACCCTCTGGTAATTTGCCATTGGGTTTACCATGGTTAAATGTATAAATATGATTAAACATGTACCCTCCGGTAAACTAACATAACTAAGGAAAATCACCATTGTTCATGAGTAAATCAACTATAAGTGGCCATTTTCAATAGTTATGTTGGTTGACCAGATGGTATAATGTGGGTAAAACAAGACCATTTTTACCACCCATGACTCGGACTGGTAAATATACCACCATATACCACCTATAAAAATGGGGATCCATGAAAATATCCCCAGGAAATAACATCGTATATTGATGGTTAGTTCACCATCACAATCCAATATATGAGAATGTATATATATGTGTACCACATATGAAATAAGCACAACATATATCGGAATATATACATTTACATATATATATATATATATACATATATTCACATATTGAACACAGTTAATTCACCATATTCATCCATAAACACCAATGTAAACATCTACTAATAATATATAGGCTTATTAACCATTAATGTATCCATATGATCTCATTGTATGCACTCATTATAATCCCACTCTGGCATTGGGTGAATACCACATTGATCGTCTTAACCATCATATATTAAACACAATAGACAATAAGTAAGAGGGATGATAGTAATACATCAATGACTTGATGAACATTGAGAACGATATGATTGCCATCAAACTGGCATAGATATATAATCATATATTCCTTTTTTCCATATAATCATAGATATATAATCGTGTTTCTCAAGGAGCGCCTGGAATCACACCGTGGCTTCAGCTTTAGCAGTCGCGACAGCGAAGCCATCGACGTGGATCGCGTGCAGGCGACAGGGTGGCTGCGGGTTTGGCCCCTTGGCACAGCTGGGATCCTTTCGCCAAGAGAAATGACGAGGTATCCTGAGTACCCTCTGGTTATGTCAAATAGCTATTGAACATGGCCCATTTAGTTCGTTGATTTCTTCTAAAGCTGGTGATTTTCCAGAGCTATCTCAGTTTAGAGGGTAATTTAGATAGAAATTTACTGTAAATGTGACTTAAACTGAAATCAACTTAAAGCGAGATATGCTTTTCCAGTGGAGACCTTGTGACAGACACCATCAACACACCGTCCTGCCTCTCGCCAGGCTGACGTCCGCTCGGACTTTTGCAAAGCGAGACAGGAGACCTATCCTTGTCACATGCCCAAGGCTGGTAGAGACTTCAAAATTCGCGAATAGGTATTGCCATAGCTGAAATGTACCCTCTGGTAATTTGGTCAAATAGCGAACTGGAAAATGGCCATTGAAATAGTGGATTTTCCCATTGAACATGGTGATTTTCCATAGTTATGTTAGTTTACCAGAGGGTGATGTAAATAGCAAGAACACTAATAGAAGAATGCAGGTGTGGGGGGGAAGTAGATACCCTCTTCAAGCCTATCAGTGATACCCCATAATGATCATTTGAGTGGTGAAAGTGAAGAAAAATCATTGGAATTTGAGATACCCTTATTTTCAGACAGACCCAGATGTTTTCCAGCGTATTTATGGTTTACCACCATGCTCATCCATGTTTGCCGTTTGTTTCCCCGCATCACCCATTCGCCCCTCGAGGCAAGTGTAGTGATGGTCTTCCACAACGAACACATGCCAACCTTGTCAGAGTCTCAGTGACAGTCCTTGATTGAATGCTGTGAGGATGTTTGGGTGCCGAAATTGCTTGATGCTCTGTCCAAAAATCGAAAGTACATAGATATGGAAGAAATCCTGCCACCTTGGATAGTTGAAAGCATTCCAAAATTATGGCGTAAACCACATCCCTTAGCTGGTGCAGGATCCTTGTTGAGATGTTTAATCGCGTTTAGTATCAACCATCCAAGGTTAGTCTCCAGGTTTGGACCCATGTTCATAGGAATTTGCGACACCCAAACAACACGGCACTTAAGTATGTGTGTGTGTGTTCAATGGGAATTTCAGGATCCTAAAATGGGGGTACTGTACCATATAAGGCCATATTTTGCGGGGATATTCCCTTACATTGGCCTTATACATGGTAGGTACCTCCAATTTAGGTTCCTGAAATGGCCATTGATGTGTGTGTGTATGTTTTTCTTATTTCTTGTTATTTTGTACAAGTCAGACCTCTTATTTTTGGATAAACACACAAAAGACGGTCGATTCATCTAGGAGGCCCCAACAACAAGGGAGAAAGTGTCGTTTTCCTTTTTTGCATTTGTTTTTGGGAAACTTCCATTTGTTATCCATCTTGGGAGTTATATCAGTTATATCTATAGTAAATGGGGATTTTGTTGGTGGGTTATATCAGTTATATCTATAGTTATAACATTGACAAAAAAAACTGGTTTTACTATATTTTTTAATAAAAACCCAGCAAAATTATCTCAGTTTTTTTTTGGTGGTTTTTCAAAAATGCTGTGTTTCTCCCATTTGGAACACACCGTTTTTAAGAAACGCCCGCACCATGTCGCCATGTCACGAAAGGTAGCGTCAGCTACCTGAGTTCTCCGTGCTTCAGCACAAGCTTAGGGGGTATTGGGGGGCCAGCCCGTGCAATTCATGGAATTCTCGCCGTTATGTATTGGATATCAAT
>Ga0126342_10001764_pt1 | contig 31705 bp, 31 predicted proteins | sample Cyp1metagenome_FD_92528 | JGI IMG/M metagenome (GOLD analysis project Ga0126342, IMG submission 92528) | Coral microbial communities from Lord Howe Island, Old Settlement Bay, Australia - Cyphastrea 1 metagenome | ecosystem: Host-associated > Invertebrates > Cnidaria > Coral ...
TATGCCAGATAGAATGTCAGATCGAATGCCAGAAAATATGTCAGATAGAATGCCAGAAGATTTGCCAGTAACAAAATATATAAATGTCATGGTGGGGATCACACGAAGTAAAGTAATTTTTTTCAGGGGGGTTGAAACCACCAAGTAGGATCTTACCAATTCCTACCTTGAAAATTGCGAAACACATCTTTTAACTTTTAATAAAATCTTCTCACGATTGAGTGCTTCTGAGACGTGATGAGCAACGTTTCAAGCAAGGTTTTAGTGGTGATATGAATGATTCAAGGACACCAACATATCGTATTCACTACGACTTACTTCCCGTTGCCAAATTGCATTCTATGGGCCAAAAGGCACCCGTTGTTACATCAAATTATATGGGGGTTTCCATAAATGGTGGTACCCCAAAAATGGATGGTTTATAATGGAAAATCCTACTAAAATTGTAAAATGGATGATCTGGGGGTATCCCCATTTTAGGAAACCCCCATTTGCATTGTGGTGTTCATGATGTACGATGTGGTTTGACGTTCCTATTGTCTGATATTGTATGATGAGTGTATGGCGCTTTAATCCTCGCTCCCTTTTGTGCGGTCGCAACCATAACCATTCTGGGGTTGGAACCATCCTGTCTTGATGGGATTTTTTGGTGATCCGCAAGTGGTCAACTTTGGCCAATTAGTGTTTTACATATATGATATGATTTCATACCATAATCAAAAATCATAACAAACAAACAAATCAAATCAAATTGGTTCCATCATGAGCACAAAACACTGCTGAGCCGTAACCATCGACACCGTGTTGCCGTGCCTGGAAAAGGTACATGCATTTCACATCTCCAATTCGTCGCTACGCGGATGTCCTGGTCCATCGAAGGCAGTTTCCGGGAAACTTCAGGATCCAAAATTTGACAGTCGGTATTCTATATGGATCCTATGTATTCTCTACACATTTATCATCATTTATCTATGGTGATGCTGATTCATCTGATTCATTTTTCCGGGATCACCATACTGTATTTGTGATGCGCAAGTCTTGGAAATCAAGATTCTCAGCACCAGCAACTTCCTCGGAGAACTTTGGGTCCGGGTTTGCAGGTTGGCTCATATTCTCGACATTGACACCAATACTGAGAAGCCTATGGTGCAAAGTCATCAGGTGCGGCACACATCGAAAGCAGAGGATGCCCAATTCCATATGAAATGTTTTATAGACGGTTTCAAACATGCATCTTATATATATATATTATACTATATTATATTATATAACGATATAGACACTTATGATTAATTTCAAACGTTATATCAGAAATTATATATAATCTAATATACATTTGAATATATTTTTTGATATGGTGTATTCATATTTATCCATTGTAGATGCTGACAGTCATTCAACAGCAACAACATTATCTGTAGAGCCTTGATGTGGCTGTTCCACGTCAGGCTTTTCTGGATACGCTGAAGAATGCCGCGCCATGCTCAGTCGTGGGTATGGATCAAAGTATTGAGGCTCAACAAGACCACAGATGGCTGGCAACTTCTAGTCTGGTTGGTGGTTTGGATTTTTTTAATGACTTTCCATGACTTTCCATTCAGTTGGGATTTTTTTTCATCATCCCAACTGTTACTCACTCCATGATTTTTCAGAGGGGTAGGGCTCACCAAACCACCAAGCAGTAGTAGAACTATCCATTTTTTTTGACCCAGATGGAGACGTGGAAGCCCCGAAGTCAACGGAGTTGCAACGAGCTGGTTTTCGATCATCGATAGGGTTTCATGTTTTTACCCCCTATGAATTCCCCCCATAAATGTGTCCGAATATCATCTCTATATGCATAGATATATATACATATAAAGACATATAGATAGATCGATAAGTAGATAGATAGACTATTAACATTGCCATGCTTGATTACCAGAGAGCATCAGGAACGCACACCTTCGGCCTGTTTTGTCCGTGGGCACGGGCACGTTCCAGGTCGATGTGTGCAATACGAAGAAACGCGATGCGCAAGATGACGGAGCCTTAACGTTCCGGGACGTCGATGGTTTCATTCTATTGGAATTGGTTGGAATTGTTCGGTATCATATAGAATACATCCATTATAATATGCCATATATCTGGGTAATTTTATTGGTTTACCATAGGAAAATGGTGATATTTAATGGTTAACAATGGTGAATAATGGGATGATAATGGGATATACCCTCTGGTTATTTAACATAGCCATGGTATAGATGGCCCATAGAAATAGATGGTTTACCACGTTTACCTTTTACAAATGGTGATTTTCCATGGCTATGTTAAATAACCAGATGCTATGTTTAATTGTCACTAATTATTGTCTTGAATTATATATAATTGATTATTATCGTGCGTCATAATTAATTATATAGTTAGTCAATTATCCTTCATATCCACATATTACCCATACATACATTATCCATACATGTATTGCCAGTACATATTCATTATCGATACCCTCCAGTAAACTAACATAGCGAACTGGAAAATCGGCATTTTAGTAGTTAAATCAACCATAGATGGGATTAATTGGGCAATTGTCCATAGCTATGTTAGTTTAGTCTTTCATTTTGTTATGACTGGTGGTTCAAAAGCGCCATCTGGCCCCGACTGAGGCGCAAATGGAGGAGATCCAAATTGTCCTCTCCGACTATGTGCACCGAAGTGGAGGAGAGATCGGTCCTGGTACAAGGATGGTCTAAAGGATCATCATCATATATCACAATATATGTATGTCATAATATATAGTTATGATATATTATGATATGTTATGATATTATATCTATATCTAATGTTTAAACCTGATAGGATGAATTTCCTATTCATACAAAATAAGTGATTAGGGATGATTAGGGAGGATTGGGATGACTAGGATGATTATCACATTAGGATGATGTTTGTAAAGTCTGGATACGTGTAGCTGTAGCTTTTTATTGAACGATATTTTTCCTTTTTTTTCGTGACATTTCCTGATCAAAAGGCAAACAAACCATGGCAGGGTCCAACAATAGGGTCCTCCAGAAATATGACTGGAATGGCCACAGGTCAGGAAGTTGGTCAGGTCGTTTTCCGGGCTTCTTTCTGAAACAACGGCTTTTATAGCCACTGACAGCACCTAAAAAAATTCCGCAAATTGGAGTAAACTGGCGGAAAAATGGGAAACATGTTTCTCATATTGTTGGTTATACATGAATTTTATATAATTTTATTGTATACCAGTACAGCCCCATGAAAAATCCATTCTGGATGGTTTGACAAGCCCTTTTCTCTTGGCTAAAGCCAGCATGTTTAGCAGTTCTGAAGCTGTGAACTTCATCACCCAGGAATCGAAGTGGATGATGCAGTCATTACTCGAATCCTGGTGTCCGATGCCCGAGTAGACCATGAGAGTGCCTGGAGATGAACGTCAACAGCCATTATAGATACCCTGGTTCGTTTGTTACTATAGGGACTCAAAAACTACTGCAAAAACTAAGGTATATTGTACATACTACCTGAATCTACCTGATTTATTGAGGGATATGCCAATTCTACCAGGATTTACAGAAATGGATTCATGGGGATGGGCCTTGCTTCTGGACCATTGGTGGATTCACAGATCAAGTCTAAGCCAGGTAGCTACCCTCTGGTAGACAAACAGTTTGCGAACTGCAAAATCACCATTGTTCGTGGGTGAATCAACTATTTCTATAACCATTTTGACTAGCATAGCTGTGGCAAATCACCATGGGTAAATCAACGAACTACATCACCATTTTCAATAGCTATGTTGAATTACCAGAGGGTATACTTAGTCAGACGCACTGAATGTCGCCAGAATCAAGAACTGAACCCTGGACTGGATGGATAGATCAAGCGGCTCCGGAGTTTTCAGAACGTGCTGGCGCTCCAACCCAAACGCGCGCAGCAATGTTGTTGAAGTCTAATTTTGTTTAGCATCTGGTTATTTAACAATATTTAACAGTTCGCCATGGAAAATCCACCCATGTTTAAGAACGACAAACCATTTATTTCTATAGGCCATCTATATCTAATTTGTTTTAGCTTTTTTTTTCCCATGAGTCACCCTGCAAGACACCGAGCTTGTCCCATGACCCAGCTTGGCTCCTGAGCCCTGCATGCGCCCACTACGTTTTGTTTAGCAGATCCCTTCAGCAGAGGATAGCAATGAAGAATAAGGGCCATGTGCTGTTCACAATTGGAAGATCCCTATTTTAAATGGAGGTTTTAATGGGAAAATCATCCATAAATGGACCATATTCCATGGCTATGTTAAATAACCAGAGGTTTTAATGGGAAAATCAACTATAGATTCTGTCAGAGATATGATATGACCCCGTACAAAGTTGATTCAAATTGCACACTTCCCGTACAAGTTTGCGGAATTAGGGCAGCCCTAAATACACTTATAATATTACATAAATATACTTATATTTATGTATTATGATATACCCTATTTTCAGACACACCCATTGCTTTTCATTGGTTTATTGCCTTTTCTTATTTGTTGATTCACAACAAAACAACTATCTTCACCACTACTTACCATCTTTTGTAGTTGGAGAGTCAATTTGGACCATCCTAAAATAGAGCCACGATTAATCAGTACTATAAAACCATGATGAATCATTATACCATTTGTTGATATAACCATCAGTATATAATCGTGCGTGTCTTTGTAAAAAAAAAACACAACATCATATCATATATATATATATATATATTAACCATATCATCATACTTTTTTTTAACATATCATCACTATTTTCCCACCACCCATAGGATCCATGTGTATGCTATATATGGTAACATTTACCATCAATATATCCCAAATGTTAGCATATATACAATACATGGATCCTATGGGATCATAAATCATGATACCCAAACACAGCCACGATTTTCACAGCCACAAACCACGGCCGCGGTCGCAACATCCAAGCGTCGCAAGAGTTGCCTAGGCCGCAGAGCCGAGAGAGCCGAGAGACCAGCGAAAAGGTGAGGACCACAGTTCTTGGTTGTATATGATATTATATTATATATATATGTTCATATATATATACAGATACATATATGACATATATATATATATATGCCATAGACTATATTATTAATGATATGTTTGAAAATGGATGGCTAATAGTACAGTATAAGTTACACTGTGCCATTAACAATCTATTAACCATCCATTTTCACCCCAAGTTGGACAAAACTGCTTGTGAGTCACGAGTCATTCGAGCGTTCTAGTCTAGTGTTCTAAAGCGGGAACTCCAGCGGAATTCAGGGCATGGTTCCATTGAAATTTGCAAAATGATTTCAACAGTTATTCTCATGGCATGTCCCCATTGGCCCTTGGGGTGTCCCCTGTTTGAAGCATCTTGAACCGTGCACATTTTTCCAGAGGGTTGCTGAATGCTGAAACATGCTGGCTCGCTGGCTCAAATTTCGATGCTCAAAGTCATAGTGTCATTTCGTGGTGACATCCAAAAGGTGCGAAACGATGTCGTCGTACTTTGGCCACTTGGACTCCTCAATCGATGATGACCTTGAAGAGAGGCCTGCCCCAGACTGGGATCATAGCACCGTTTAGACGAAGCCGGCGAAACCCAGGGGGGAAGCCAGCAACATGAGGGACTTCGGAAATCACAAATGTGGAGTAAACCACATGAGCCACGTTGGATATTTCCAGCAAAAAGGGGTCCTGCAGCATTTTGAAATCACGAATCTGGTGAATAGCTTCCAACTGTTTCATTTATGTTCCATCCCACAGCATGAAGAATATCATGCTCCCCACTTGCCTCATACTACGTTATATACCCCCAAAACGAAGAATCTTAACACTTTTAAAACATTTTAAAATCTCAAGTGATGTTGTTATTGTACGGAGGAATAGGGAATGGTGGCTCCACCAGCAAGCAATTTGACGCCTCGATTGGTTCAGGCTTCACAACTGGATTGAGAAGAGCCGGGCACCTGAGGACACTTCCGCTGACTCGCTGGAAGAACTTCATAAGAAGATAAAATGGGTGTCTGGGCGGTGATTTCAACTTATAACTTGTTGCTTCCATCATGTTTTTGGGATGTTCCATCCAAAAAATAGATAAACACATGTAAATTGTCATTTTTTGAAAGTGATTATAATCCTGCAAAATGCTGATTTGTTTTTGTGGAATGTATGGCATTCAGTCGCCACAAATTAGGATCAGTACATAATATGTTTATATATGTTTTACACAATGATTTTCCATCCCATCCCCACCCCAAAAAATGTATAGAAATGGATCAAGATGGACTAAGATGGCTGATGGTTTCGTGTTTCCATCACTTTCCGCCATCTTTTGCCACGAAATTTCAGTATTTCTGGAAATGGGGGATGCCCTAACCAATGGAGTTCAATACTAATATTGTGATATATTCTGATGGTCCAATTTTGGATGATTTGGGAGTATCCCAATTTTAAGAAACCCACAGGATGATGGGGGCCCCAGATGACTTTCCAACCATCGACGTGTTGCCACCAGGTTCGTAGCAGCATTTCGCATCATACTGCGCGGTTGGGTGGGCCGTGGTTGCCCCCCACCTTGCCTTTCCTATTGACATTTGATCCTCGCACAAGGCAGGGTTGCGTAGTGTCGGGGCATCTATGGCCCTGTATTGAGTAATTAATTATGGGAAAAAACACCTGTGGCTACTGTTTTTTTTTGTGATTCTTATTATTTAAAGCTGTTGAAGTAATTGATTGGTATTGGAAATGTGTGTAGGCTGCAAGTAGAGGGAATTCTATTTGTATGCTGCCGAGACCAATGTGGCACCCAGTTTTCCTATCACCAGCTACAACCATGGTTTCAACCATGAAATATATAGGTGTAGCCTCCAGATTTTCCCATCAAAGTTATCAATTCTTGGGGTTCTAACATGTTTGAACATGTTTAAACCAGGAAAGTTTCCTTCGGATGTTCCCATCAAGCCATGCCATTTCCCCAGGATTTTCGCCATTTCTTTTGCTAACCTCCTCTGCATCGACATCGACGAAAAGGACGGCTGCGACAAGACGACGGCGGCCGAAGTGGTGGAGCGCTACGCCAAAAGCCACGGCCTCACGTTTCGTCTGCTGGAAACAGATCGAGGGATGCACGCCTATTGCACTTCAAGGACCATGTCGACCCACCTGGGATCCATGGTGGCTCGATGTCCTTGGGGATGTCCTAGGTTTTGGCGAAAAATGGTCCAGAAATAGCAGCATTTCCCTAAATCCTTGTTGATTTATCCATCAAATACATTCAACCATAATTACCATAGTTGTTATTAACCAGCAAGAATGGGGGTATAATTGATACATAATGCTTAATGCTTGATTGGTTACTAAGTTCGGAGTTATGCCGTTATGCCAAAAAATGCAGTATAGAGTATAGAGTTTATATCTCTTAATGGGGATTTAGTATGATTTACTTATAAGATGTTATAAGTACTACTTGAATCTTGAACTTGGGTTTTAAGTTAGACAAATGGAATTGATGAATGATGGGGGTGGTCCATGGTTTCACTATCACTCCTCACCACATCGGGTATAGTCATGATCCGCTGGGAATCCACTGTGTGGATCATCGAACTGTCTGGTGGTTGATGGATGTTGATGGTTAAAAACCATGTGTTTAAACCCAAAAGCATGATTCGCATCCCCAGTGAAATTCCATGACTTACACAAATAGGAATCGGTATGAATCGGTGGTATAAACTAATACAAACGATCCTCCACTGGAGGTTTACCCACCAGTGATTCACCAGGGGATAGTTTATGATGGTTTAAACAATGGTTTATGATAGGTTATCATTCCACCCACTGGGTAAATCTCTGGTAAACTAACATAGCTATGGAAAATGGCCCATTTATAGATGGTTTACCTATTAAAAATGGTGATTTTCTATAGCTATGTTAGTCATTACCAGAGGGTATATCCCATTAAATCCCATTAAATCCCATTAAACCAGCATTTTCCTATGGTTTTCCTATGGTTTTCCTATGGTAAGTTCCTATTGATGCTTTATATAATCGCAGGGATTTACCAGAGATTGACCCACCAGGGGTGACCTGCCGTGACCTGTCCGCCAGGACGTTTGATCCACGAGAATCCGAAGCTCTGACGGCGGTTGATATGGCAACGGGTCCCGATTTACCCACAAGCATGGGATTTCGAACCAGAAGCCATGGTTGTGGTTGTGGTTGTGGTTGTGGTTGTTGTTGTTGTTGTTGTTGTTGTTGTGATATATATATATATATGTAAATTGTATATATGTATATTTCCTCATCGACAATCGAGGTTCACCATCAAACATGAACATATGATTGATGCTTGATGACAACTTTACGAATTGATCCTTAGAGAGGTGCTGGACAAATCCCATATTGGATGGCCAGTGTCAGTTTGTGTTCGATCTTCAGCTGGTGATTCAGGAATTGTAGTTGTTGTCAAAACTGTTGTTTATATTCAAGATCCAAGATGAGCCATGGATCATCATTGTTCCATCTGAGGAAACCTGGGAGATGATGCGCAACTTGAAATGTGATCTTTACTACATTGCCTTCTCCACATTTCGTGGCTTTTCCTATCGCTTGAGTCCAAAGTTCTTCGATTCAGACGAGAATCTTGGAAAACACAAACTTTGTGGCACGGAATGTTTTTCGGCGTGGACGCCATTTCTTGTTGTTTCATGCTGGTGTAAAATGGACCAGAGTTATCGAGCAGCCTAGAGAACTCGGACTCAAAGGTGCTCCAAACACCGCTGTTGCAAACGGGCAGCCAAGGGACCTTCTTTGTTCTTAGAAGAATATAATAACATGTATATTATGTTATATCAATTGTTTGTGCTTAGCAAATCTAAATATAGTATGTTATATCAATAAGAATTGATTCCACAAAATAAATTTGAGGGTTTGACGATCATGCAAAGGACGAGGGAATTGCAAGTCCAAAAGAAGAAGCAGGACTTTGACCATGAGTTCGTTCAAAGGGAGTGGTCCCAGAAGATTGTCGGACCTGAATCTGGTGAAGACCCGGCATTGGCAACCAGGCCTTCATGGGTCAAGTCGCATGATGATATGGCAACATGTATTTCCAAACTGTGTTGAACCCAACAATGAACCAGGAATTTGTACTTCCAAAATGTGTTGATCATGGTAAACACCACTTCAACAGAGTTGCTTCTGACTGAAAGGCATAGATCTCGGGGTTACCAGGGGGAGAATGAACCCAGATTTCAAGTGGGCAATTTTTGATGCCAAAGTTTAAAAAAGGACCTATTGCAACATAGTAAAGTTTGTTGCCCAGAGGGAGTAAATATTGATGTCTGATGTACATAGTGTGACCTGAAAAATGATCCTTCCACACCCTGGAAAAAAACACCCCATGCTGCCACTCCTTGGTGCCGCCATGCCAAGGTAAGCATGGTCAACTTGACTTTGGAGCTCACGCGCTACATCAAGAGCATTCCCAACCTTTGGCTTCAGGCGCACCACAACTTGGGATTTCACACAGGAAAAGGGATTAATTGACCAACTATCATGGGGTTTGTAATCGGGGGGGAGTGTAGCGAAATGTCCCATTGAAACGTTTCCTCACTATGACAATCATTACAGTAATTATTGGGGTTGTGATATCCCAAGAAACATCCAAAAAAAGATCAGTGATGCTTGAAATCCTCAAACTTTAAGCCTTGCCAACCCATTCCAAGACCCTAAGACCACAGTTGGTTGACGATGATATACGCTTGTACTCAGTACTGGAGTAGAAGGGGGAGATAATTACTTATGATCGTCCTTCACGCCATCATGTGGGTTCCATATAAACCAAGCAGCGTGACAAAGTGACACCTGCAGGTTGTTTGAGCGCTGCTCATGAAAACGGACAGAAGTGATATGAAGTCGCGGGTAAGATGCAATATATATATAAGTATACGTCAATTGACAGTCTCCGGAAAATTGGTTTGAGGAAGATGTTGCACGAACCTCAGTGCCAATAGCAAAAGCTGAACTCAATCTATCAATCAAGAGTCCCAGAAGCATATTCTGGACCAAGTTGGTCCGCAGTTAACCTTCATGGTACCAGATGTTCACATTGGTCAATGTCTCCATCCGTCGATGATAATAACTCCGTACTAAACAATGGGTTCTGCATGGTTCTGCGGGGTATGTTTTTTATTCGGTGAAGGGATCGATGCTATGGTATACCCCGCAATGCCCTGAACCTGAGTTTCTTGCTTTTCACTCCGATTTACTGAAGATGTTGTATTGATATGTATTGATCCCTCTTAGCCACTGGATGTCCAGTGCCAATTGCTGAGTTAACAACGGAAATCCTTGGCCCCAGGTATCATGGAACTTGTGCTGGGACTGGCTGCTCCGCGACATTTGCAACTTTGCCAAGAATGAATACATGAAGCTCTTGGAACAGCCCGGCCCCTCAACCTTGGCATTGCATTTGTGGATGAAATCCTCCAACACGATGAATTTGCAGTACATGAATGAGCCTTGGCATCGCCTTTCGAGGGGAGAAAACATGAGAAATGACAGAAATGGCAGCCGTGGGCTAAGGGCTGGTGACCAAGGACCTGATGGACTGGCAGTCTTGCAAGAATCCCCAGCATCTACGGGCAAAGACTGCGGATGGCAAGGCACGATTTGTTTGGGCCAGCGAGATGAGACTTGATGAGACTTGCAGATTTTCCCAAAGGAGTTCCCTTCAGCATCACTAGTGCTGGCTAGACATGGCTCTTTGCAGTGAAGAAAACTAGGTAAGTTTTTAGACATGTGATGCAACATGTTTGATCATCTGGGTATGGACTAAAATGTAGGGTCGAAGGGATCGTAATTTTGGGCACGTGTTTCATGGGTACCAATTGTGTTTATATAAACATTTATCCGATAATCAAGTTCCGTAGATGTTGAATTTATGCACCTTGATCGCAGCTTAAGATGTACCGCAAACTTGTGCACCCTTCGTTAAATGGCAGATAGAACAAGCTATGTAAGGCGTGGTTGGAGTGGATGAGGAACAACATGTTTTCCTAAACCTGGACGGCATTAGTCAAAGTTCAAGAGATTCAAGAGACTTGGCCTTCCAGATAGGATCCAATGGCAGTGTGGTGCAAAAAACAGCTTGGGATCCAATGGTTATTCTTGAATCCAAGGACCAGTTTTTCAGATAGCCAAGTTTCACCCATGACCACACACACGCAGATGCTTTAAAAAAGCCGTTCGCCCGTGAGACCATCGTGATTTATCACCATGAAGCAACGGCGCGCCACCCAGAAGGCGGCTGGTATTTTGTACATGCAGAGAAGCACCGTGGTCCTTTCGAATCCCAGCGAGCAGCAAAGAATGCAGTTGCTGAGACGTTTCTCATGTTTGAATATTGTATGTTGTTGTTTATATCGCATAAATAGACACTCACAATAATACAAAGATATAATTTTCTGTGGACCAGCTCATACCCGACTATTTGATGGTTTCTGTGCATTCCTACTATCTGATGAAACTCTCTAGGGCTAGAGGGCCATCAGCACACACACACACTACTTTTTAGGACTTGGTCTCAACAAAGTGACTGGTTGTGAAAGGCTGACAATAGCTTTTTGGATGCATTGTAGCTACACAATTTGTTTGTTTGTTTGTTTGTTTGTTTTTGGAGGATATTATATATATAATATATACATATATATATATACTAAGGATGTTTTTGTTTTTCAGCCTGGGGCAGTTTTCCTTGCTATTTGCTGCATTTTGGAGCCAGAATTTCCCATTTGCATGCCCACTTGGCTTTTGGCTTTTGGCCTTTGGCTTTTGGCCTTTGGCTTTTGTTGGCTTTTGTTGGCTTTTGTTGGCTTTTGTTGGCTCTTGTTGGCTTTTGTTGGCTTTTGTTGGCTTTTGTTGGCTTTTGGCTTTGGTTTCACTTGGCTTTTGGCTGTTGGCTTCACTTGGCTTTGGCTTTTGTTGGGTTTTAGTATTGTAGTTTGCATATAACATTTCATATAATACATCGCATGTGAATTACATGTAAACTGCACAGAAACTACAGACATATAGTATATGAGCTTCTATGCATGTTGTTGTGAGAGGAATCGAAACCTGGTTTCAACAGGTGTCCTAACTACTTTTTGTTCCTAAAGTCCTTAAGACCGTATTTCAAGACACTTGTTGAACCGTGTTCTCCAACTATATTTGCTTGAATTGTGTTTCACAATTGTCGCATGGCAGTCAGAAGTTTACCTTCGAGTTTATACGCATACTTGTGTGAGAAAAATCACAACCATTTCAACATCAAGTGTCCTAACTAGCTCTTTTTTTATGTCTGAAAAAGGTATTTCAGGACGCTTGTTGCATCTGCTCTCCAACTATATATATATATATATATATATCTACGTGAGTTGATTTGTGTGAAACCCTAAAGAAACCCGGACCCAAAGTGAAATCACTGAAGACCATCAAGAAATCGATGAAAACAATCCAGACGTCGTTGGAAACTATGGGAAGATGGGGTGAACGCCAAAATGTTGCAAATACCATGCAAATTTACAATTTTAGCTCCCCAAATTGCGATTTTAGTTCCGACATGCCGCAAATAGCATGCAAATGAAATTGTTTAGTTCCAAAATGCGGCAAATGGCACGCAAATCAGATATTTTAGCTCCAAAATGCAGCAACCAGAAAGGAAAACTGCCCCATACTGAAAAATAGTAATAATAAAAAAAGCAAACAACGGCCCAAAAAATATCAACCCATTGTTTGTTTTGATGTGCCAATGATATATCCCACTAAAATCGGAAGTTTTAGCAGTGATCGGCAGACCACAAGGAGATGTATAGATAGATTCCTGAACTGTTTGTATTTCATTTGCGCTGTCCTGCGCTGACATCAGGTTCAGGGGCCAAATGCCAAAGAATGTTGAGATGGCTCTCTTGAACGATCCAGGTGAATGCCCTCATTGGACTGTTTGGATGGTGCGCCATGTGGACTTGGAAGGGGCAAACCTATTGCGACTACTTTGGTGCTTGATGGGGTGCTTTCTTGTGCTGCTCATGGTTTCTCAGCGACGTTAGTGTTGCGCGCTTTTCCATGGCGGATGACCAATTGATGTTCCAAAAGCATCACGCGCAAATACTTGCAGCACACTGCAAAGTCAAAAGTGTGTGGGCCTGAAAATTACCGTGAAATTGGATCCATGTTGGGAAAATATGGAATAGTTTTTGACCAGCAAACATGCCATTGCTAGAAACGTCGGAGTTTAACTGGATCCAGTTTGCTATGAATGTAGTGCAAACATGTTGTTTTTTCTTTCCTCAGTTGTATGTGCACACACAGGCTCTGTGCATGGGGTTGTTGTGGCATCGACTCAGGTATCTCTAGTGGTCACTTCAAGACCCGAGCAAGGTGAATCAGTATGTGTGGATAGTCTCGTACCAGGAGGCGGTGTGGTCCATGTGCAGTTTGATGCTAACTTCCACACCAAGTACTGAACGGAATTGGTTGAGCACAACCCTTTTAAATAGGTTTTTTTTCCAACATTGGATATTGTTCACTTCCAGATTTGATTACAGTTTACCGAGGTAGAATGGGGGATTGTGGGGAGTATATACATATGTATATATATAATATAAATGCTTGTACATTATTTTGTTATGATTTGATACCGATGTTCGACATGTTTTTGCATTTGAAGTTTTCTGTGTGGGGTTCTGGAGATGTTTGTTTTGGTGCTGACTTTCACTCTGCTTGTTTGGTTTCTATGATGTGGAATAATTTGTGTATCCATATTGGAGCTCTTTGGGTGGGTTATAACGGTTAAATGGTGCGAATTTCAGCTTCTGGATCAGCCTTATTGATTTTGGTGGTGACATTCGGCTTTTAAGGTACCCATCTCTGGAACCATTCTGAACTGATCAGTACTTGGACTGATAGCCACTTGCAACGGGGATCGCGGGGAGCGTTGTATATCCTCTTCAAGGACCATCCCCTGGGGATTTTGTCTCCAGCAGGCTCTACTTGAAGATGAACTGATGGCCAAAACTCCTCACTTTTTGGAGTTTGCAAGCTTTGACTGTGTGTCAATAATTAGCTTTGACTGTGTGTCAAAATTCCTCTACTTCAGCTTTGACTGTGTGTCAATAATTAGATCCGGGGTCGCGACGCTGTGGCTGTTGCACAGATTGTCAACTTAAGTGTATTTCCAAATTGCCGGGAATCACCTGGCAAGTTGGAATGGTGGATTTGTAGGATGGCAGCACTCACTGAGCTGTTGAAGTTCGACTTTCCAATTGGAGGGGATGGATGTAGATTGCATGGTGTAGTCTGACCTGCAGCATGCATTCACTCTACAACTTGGCAATGTGAGAAGGCCTGCGCAGCAGAAATTGGTAAACTGGATCAGCTTGGAGCCCACAAAGGTGGTGGTGTAAGTTGAATTTTGGGGGTGTATCCTCCAGTTTGCCATGTTTTTTGAGTGACGCTGTCTCAGTATTCCATCACCATCATCATCATCATCACCATCATCATCATCATCATCATCGTCATCATCGTCATCATCATCATCACCATCATCATCATCATCATCATCATCACCATCACCATCATGATCATCAACATCATCATCATCATCGTCGTCATCATCATCATCATCACCATCATCATCATCGTCATCATCATCATCATCATCATCATCATCATCATCCGCATCATCATCGTCATCATCATCACCATCACCAGAGTCATCATCATCATCATCGTCGTCACATCATTATAATCATCATCATCGTCATCAACATCATCATCATCATCATCATCATCATCATCGTCATCATCACCATCATCATCATCATCATCGTCATCATCGTCATCATCATCATCATCATCATCATCGGGTCCCATGTAAAATCAATGGTTGTTTACATGGACATGAATTAATAGGAGCCCCTTCATAAGGCCTCAGTTGCAGTACTCTCAACTGCTGAGGGGGTGACCTTTGGGCTTACATGTACCTGATGTTTGAAGGTTAATCCTCAGTTTATCACCATTTTGTCCAGTTTTATCATTATGTTATTCCCATGTTTGAAAGTTCTCCTCCGGCAATCAGACCCATTCCGATCCATTGAGTTCAACATTTGTTTCCACATGTTTCCACCAAATCACATTAAACCATACTAAAACCTCCATCTTTGAGAGGGATAATGACCTTTCTCAGGACAGCCAACAGCTCTCCTTCCGCGAACGCCAGGGCCTTGAAATGGGTGGTATGAACCCTCCGAAATTGGAGTTTTATCATTAACATCACTGGGTTTACCACATGTTTTCTTGGATTCCCGAAAAAACAATTGCAATTTTTAATGGGGAAAATTGTGTTCGACACCTCTGGATTTTGAGTTAGACCCCTTGACAAACCTTCAAGACGGATGATGGATCTTCAACTTGGATGGTTGCTTCTGCGGAAGTGACTTGGGAACTCTACGGAATTCGATGGTTCACCTTACCACTTCCAATCTAGGCCTCTAGGAGCCCCACCGGATGAAGAATCTGAGGTGTGAGCAAACGAACCTTCAAAGAGGCTCGATGGACTCAAGTCTCATCCAGTTTCTTGGGTCATTAGTCAGACATATCCAACAAAACCCAACAACTGGTTGGTGGTTTCATTGTTTATTCCCATTGGGCCCATTGGGATGATGATCCCATTTCAAGGGTTTCAATTCACAAATCTGATTTTCATTGTTTATTTAACAGTTGTTTGCAGTTGAACCCACCATAATGATGGAGAAAAACATGTTTTCCTGCAGAATGTGCAGTTGTTTTCCCAATCTAGACAAATTATGAGACGTCACTGCAAAGCCACGACATGAAAAACTATCCCCAAAAGGTTTTGCGGCTGGTTGGTAAATGATCGCAGTTTATTCAGATAAAATAAGACCTGAATTTTGTTAATCACACTAATTTATCCACCCTGGAAAAAGATCAATACGTTATGAAAATGTGCCTTGATAAATCAACTATGAACTATATGTAAGCATTGCAGAATCCCGGTTTGCCTTAGGACTGCTTTTGCCTCTGTGATGAAATGCGGGTGGTGGTAATTGGTGCACAGCAATGGCTGATGTTTGCGATCCATGGATCCAATCGTGATCCACTCGGGCCGCAATTTCGCACCAATTTGGCTATGGATCCCAATTTCTAGTGACCCCAGCTTATTGGGTTATTAAAATGAGGTTGTAACCCGCGAAGTTATCAGTCGTTGGAAAACTGGAATATCATCTCAGACAAATCTCCTGGCTGCCATCCCGGTTTCACACTCTTCAGCATCTTTCTGGGGCTATTCAAAATATATCATCCCAAAACTTCAACGGACACCAAAAACACAGCCAGTGTTATCAAAATCCTTTGGAAGCGCGCCAGGATTATCTCATATTATCCTTAGTTTCGATGATGAAACTCATCTTTCATAGAATTGGATGATGGGAACATTTTAAGCGGAAAGCCCTGTGGTTTAGTAAAAACCCATGGGTTTCCGGTTAAGATTTTCCCTTATGATTATCTTATAAAAATATGGTGGTAGATTCTATTTCCATGTTTAACCATGATTTTCCATTATTTGGTGGTAAAAACCATTGTTTTTCCATGTTTTTCCCAATGTTATCCAATGAATCTTGTTTCACTTTCGCTAGGCTCTAGAGATCTATGTCCCCCTGGCGCAAACTTCCCGATCTCTCAGCCACTTGGACCCTTGCGGACGGGCGGGGCGTGTTGGGTTTCACCCCCTGGGTTTGTCCAGGAATGGGGTCTACGGGATGTCATTGGATTTAGCTTTCCAAAATGAGTTGACATATGGCAGCGTGTCAAAACCCTATACCCCTTCTGTTCACATCAAAATAGCTGGGATTTATGGATGTTCATCCCACTAAAAATGGTACTTATAGGTATTGATCCATAGCCATATATGTGAACCTCAGTGTTACCATCTGGTTATTTAACATGGCCATGGAAGCCATGACCCATAGAAATAGATGATTTTCCCAGCTAGAAACCTCCGCCTCCATTTAGAAGGGATTTTCCATGGCTATGTTAAATAACCAAATGGTCAAGGGATTTTTTTGTCGAAATTGGGATGTCATGGGATCTTCAATGTGAAAAATGACTCTGCCGTGAGTCAGGGGTTTGGACGAGTAGTTTCGACTCAACAATTAGCTATTTTCTGGGTTATGTTAATCTGCGGATGATAAGGGGTACCACTATGTACCACTGACATTGGATGGGAATTATCATGATATATCATGATCAATGGGATACAGAAGCTGTTGTTTAACGAACAATTCTAGGGATACAATGGGAAAATATATAATGGGTATATCATATGATGATTATTTTTACCCAACAGTGTGATTAATTTTGGGGTTTATTCACAAATGGAGTATACCAGTATACCTCCAACTTATGGTATGTTTCAAGAGGAACGTGATGACCCAATTGTTGAAGACAGCTCTGAGCAACCCAGGTTTGGAGGTCTTGAACTTGGAACCCTTAGAGTTTCCTGCGTCCGGTGGACCCAGCATCTTTAACGTGGCCAGAAGCTCGATCTGAGCAACACTTCGCAAGGACATCACCATGGATGAGCGTTATTGGGGGTAATTGTTATAGCTGGTTGGTGGTTTGGAACATTTTTTATTTTTCCATATATTGGGAATAATAACCCCAACTGACTAATATTTTTCAGAGGGGTTCAAACCACCAACCAGATAGGATTTGACACAATTTGCCAAGATGTATACAGTACCCTCCAGGAATCAAAGCTGGCAATGGAATATCTGAACTGAATATCCCTTATTTATAGATGATTTTCCCATTCAAACCCTCCAGGAATCGTTCGGGGAGTTCATAAAACTGTTCTGCACCACAACTGAGGCCACCAGTTGCTACGGAGAAGGTCACTTCAGGTGCAACAGAAACATGCCTTTCCGTAATCAAAGGTGGCTAGCGGCTAACTCAGTGGAGCTTTCTGGGAGATTCATCTGGAAGATGTTCCAGCTAGCCGTGTAGCCGTGTTGGATTTCCATTAAACTAGCAGTTTTATTAAAGCATTCTGAATCATGATTCATCTCCATTTTTTCGGACCTAGGATGGTAAGGAATTTCCATTGCCAGATTTGATTGGGAATTAATATGAATTCATCTCCATCTACCATATATTAGCAAATTATAGGGAATTCTCATTGCCAGATTTGATTGCCAGATGGTAAATGAGTTTGTCTTAAAATGGAGCTAGACCAAGACTGCCAGTTTGAAGGGGAACACCATGATTGAACCATAGAAATTTGGGTGTAATATGGTGTAAAATATTTTCGGTCAGACCTAAATGGTTTGAAAAGCACAGTTTGTGTATGTCTAGCATCTTCTCACTATAGGTTGGTTCGAAGAACTGTTTCTGAACCTATACAGTACGGTTCACGGATCATCCAAGCTGTTCCACCGAAGCCAGCAATACCTCCCTTTCATGATTAATGGACATGGCATGCCAATGCTATGAAGTTGCAAACACTATGCAACCGATTGCCCTTCCTGTTGTTTTGACGGGTATTAGTTTTCTGATTTCATGATAATATTGCTCTACAATCATTGTAGTTAGTGTAAGTGAATGATGTGCTTTGGGTATGGGTTACATTAACCTGAATACATCCGAATATAATATTTTTTTGGACAAACAAAAATACGCCACCTATTTGGGAATGGTGTGCAAACCACCTATGTATGGTAAATTGAAGGGGATGGTTTATGATTGTTCTACCAACATTGATACCCTCTGGTAAACTAACATAACTATGGAAAATCACCATGCTATTAATGGGTAAATCCACTATTTCGACTGGGCCATTTTCAATAGCAAACTGTTAAATTACCAGAGGGTACATTGCAATGTTCAACATCTAGGCTGGGATGAACATCTATCACTACCACCGATTTGGTGGTGAAACACCTGGTTTTTTCTTTGTCCCGCAAGGAGGTCACGCATCAAAGAAGCGGGAGAAAAGCCGTGAGGCCGGAAGGTCAATGGCCTATTTTAGTCAGTAAATTGAAGACACAGAAACAGGTGATATATGGTGATATGACATCAATGAAGATAAAACATGAAAGTATGTGTAGATATGACATCCATAAAGATATAATTATGTGTGTTGGTGGTTTGATAATGCTGTGAACCAGCAACTTTTCGATACCGATCCCTTGCCGCCGTTTCTCTGAGTGCCTGAGTGCGTCCTTTTCCAGTGATGTGGAGAGTCGTCATCACGTGTAGTAGATGGAAAGCATTGGAATTCTATTGTGCTTACACCTGTAGATCTTAGTAGATCTATAGTAGACATAAAGATATATAAATCATCTAGATGAGGTAAATATCTGAAGTATTCGTTGACTGGATATTTGGCACCTGATGTTGCAAGAGTTAATGAGCCAGCGACGGGTTTGCATCCCCACTGCATGGTGAGGATTTGAGATTCCCCAGTATAGAACTTCTTGGTGATTTGAAGTATTTTGGTTATTCTCCATTCCAACAAATGGAATTTGACTTTACCATCTGGTTATTTAACATAGCCATGGAAAATCCCTCATAAATGGAGGTTTTCATGGGAAAATCATCTATAAATGGGCCATTTTCCATGGCTTTGTTAAATAACCAGAGGGTATATTGTGTGTTTCACAGTGGTGGCTCAAACACCAACTGGAATAATTACTTGGTAATATGCATCCTACTCAGTATTTGGTCAAGAATCCATATTAGGGGATATTCTGTACTAAAAAAAACATGTATGATTATGTACGAATCACTATGTATATGCATGATGTTATGCATGCACACACACACATATATATATATATACTGTATACATACATAATTGTCTAAACATAATAGACCTATGTGAATTTACAGGATAGTTCGATCCCATGGTCCCGAACAGGTCCAGAGCCTGCGGGTACGAGTTGCAAGCACAGGAGAGGAGGTTCGGAGAGAAATCAGACATTTGGGTCAACTTTTGTTGGTACCAGAAGTTATAGCTAAAAAGAAATGCAAAATACAGGATGGTCACCAAGAACAACTAGGTATTTTCCGGATAAACATCATTTTAGCTTCATAGTTTACCTTTTGTTGCCATTTTGGTTGGGGTATGATATGCATATTATACTACAGTGGAAAGCAACAGTTTGTTGCAGGCTGTCTTAGATTTGTTATGATTGCAGGAAACTGTGTTTTTTTTCTGGAAAAGCCAAGAGTAGACCATCCACATCTATTTGATTCGGTAGGTAATCACACTGGTAATTTAACATAACTATGGAAAATCACAATTTTTCATGGAAAAATCCACTATTAATGGTCATTTTCCATAGCTACGTTAGTCATTACCAGAGGGTAATCACACTGGAACTGCAGTGCATTTGAAGCATCCAATTCTGTTGCTGCCATTGGATGAACATGATGGACACCTTCAAGTCATAGCACATTTGGAGTCCATCCTGTCACTGGATTGGTTTAAGGGAAAATTTACAGGAAAGCCCCATATTTAATGGGAAAATCTATGGTTTCCGGTTAAGATTTTCCCTTAAACCAATCCAGTGATCCTGCGGATGATGTTTTTCCGCCGTGTCACGAGCCTGGAGCCGATCGGCAAGGGTCTCATGATATCTCATGATCGATGATCGATAGCACACGAATGGAAGGACAGATGGGAAAGAATCCTCTATGGTTACACTGGAGGATCCTTGTGGATTCGGATAAGTTTCAACTAAATCAGTGTCAAACATATTTTTTCAACTATAAGTTTCAACTAAATTCATGTTGTTGATATCCTCTCATTGTTTTTGAGATTTTGACTTCTTCGGATTCCAACATTCAAGTCCTGGGCAGCCGGCTTCCCATGCCAGATGACCCTGCAAAAGTTGCAACGACTACACGTATGCCTTACAGCGCAGGAGTGATGGCCGATCCATGCCTTGGGTTTGCCCAAGAATAGTGTGATCAAAGGATGTATAACTGGTTGGTGGTTTCAAGCATGAATTTTATTTTCCATAATATATGGGATGTCATCCGTCCCATTGACTTTCATATTTTTCAAGATGGTTAAAACCACCAACCAGTCAAAATCCAATGGTGTTGAAAATCCTCTTCCCGAATGAAACGGCACTTTATTACCTTTATTGGGGCAGGAAATCCAATTTCAAGACACAGGCATTTATGCTCGTAAAACTAGCAAAGTTTGGTAAATTAGAAGGGACATGATGACATGATGCTACACAATAGCAAAGTGATTGTACTTGGGTCTTTTGGGCATGTGGCATGTGCGAATCGATGTAACTTCGAAATCACCTCTGCCTATTGTCAAAGGATCGTGGCATTTGGCATTTGCAATCTTTGGAACTTATGGAGTGAGTAAGGTAAACCCAATGCCATATATTGGATATTATGGGATAAGAGATGATAAGAGTATGGATACTTATAGGAGAACACTAATCAATGACACACAATCCCCAATTGTAGTCTATTTTGGGTATACCCATATTTGAAATGATGTAAATTGACCCAAAATGGTTAGTTAATGGGATGGTTTATTATTAAGTTTACCACATTATTTGATTTACCCTCCAATCAGCTACCATGGAAAACCAACAACGATGTTTTGCCAATGAATTTCCGATTGAAGGTGGCCATTTACTACATCCAGTTCATCCAAATTGTGTAACCTCGCAAATAGCTATAAATGACGTGGATGTTTGCGGATTAATGTGTTCAAGACCCCTTTTCATTGATGATTAAATTATATCGGGTCATACTATATTGGGAATTATCACAATCCATTATGGGAATTTCCTATGAACCAACATGGATAAGTAAAATGCTGGATGATAATCCCCAACCCATATGCTCCATGGTGCTGGAATATGTACCTACAAAACTGCCCGAACAAAATCACCCAGTTTTGTAGGTATAAATCATCCATGGAGCATATGGGCAATGCATCAATCGACTTTCCAAAAATCGACAGCAAAAGCTGATTGCCATGGTCAATTCTCAGGACTCTTCCAGTGAGTCAAGGCGGGGCCGTTTGGACAGGATAAAGGGAGATAGCGGATGTGAACCAACAACAATGGGATAATAATGATGTGGTTATATGGGTTTATCATCCAATATATATATATATTATATTATACATATTATATTATATATATATGGTTGATGATGTTAACGATTCATTGTCTCGAGTCCAGCAAAATGGGGTGATATTCCCCAATCCACTCTGCGCAGTTGTGCTTCCTTGTGTGAGATGGGTATACAATGCATTCCACATCATTAAAAGTTGAATTGGCAGTTTCAATTTTAATGATTCGTTTTGCAATCCGATGCCACCAATCACCGGTCAAAATGTCTCAAGGGTTTGGAATCTCCTTAGCTGGTGACGGAAGACTTGGATGTGTATCCCAGTTGGTGTGTGGTTAGTATTCACAGTTATAAGCATGTGATAAACCTTACATAATATATATATATATATATACATATATATATATATATTATTATGTTATATTATGCTATACTATGTTATATTATGTTATACTATGTTATATTATATTATATTTTAAATCATTATATTATATATACACATATACATATTCATACACAGGCGAGTTTTCACCATGTGCCTTAAGTGACTAACCTGTGGTTGATGAACTTGGGGCACTAGGATGATCCTTGAAACACGTGGCTGTTTTCTGGGTAACTGAAGCAGCATATCCCAACATCCCAACAGATCCGATTCTGAATCAGTTGTGGCTGTAACTGTAACTAGTTGTGGCATTTAATTACCACTAAAAAAAACATCAGACACTTGGAAGAACACATATGAACACATGTATTCACCTGACAAGACTAGGATTTTTCCATATTTTTTCCCTTGAATCAACGCAATGACACTAACATCCGACATCATCCCGTGGCATTTCTCGCGGCACCAGAGAGAGGCATTGGACCATCCGGTTGCCGTGGGCTGAAGTGGTGCCACAGGCACCACGCCTGCGTGGCCAAGATGCTTGGCATCCTGCAAGTTTGTGTGGACAATGTTATATGGGTATGGGTCAATACCTATAGATACATTTTTGGTGGCATGAACATCCATTTACCAGCTATTTTGATGTTCACCAGGGATACAAGGTTTTGACCCATCCCCATTAATATATATATATATATTATTAGCAACCGTCAAAACTCGCGGATACTAAGATACTAAGATATGTATTGGCTCGACATTGGTTTTCAGAAAATGCAAAAAACTGATGTTAGCGATGGGACCGTTCCAAATAGCGATAGATACTTGGGATGATCGGTTGAAATGACGCGTATATTTGGGACGGGTTAAGACCAGCAACCAGTTTTTCTCTTTACTCATTGAAGTGTTTGACAGTGGTATGCCCACATGGTCATTTCTATTAAAAAAATGATGATAAACCGTGGGATTTGTGGGGTATTTTTTTTTGCAAACCGATGTTGTTGTACATAGATGTACATAGCATATATACATTCGTATTGTATATCTCTATGGATCCAGCCCTTGTGATTGCTGACCTGCTGATGGAGTACTTCGAGTGTGCTTTGGAGTGTGTGACAGGGGCCCCTTCTCAGAAAGTATTTGGATTCATGGGGTATGTATGTAATGCAATGTTTTTTGTGTTTTTTTAAGTTAATGCCATAAACCATCCCCCAAGTCATCACCATTTTTATGATTTTTATGGGAGTATAGACCTTAAAAAATGCTGTGGTTGATCATTGTTTTAACCAGAAACTGGCGCCAGATGGATCCCAGGCCGACTCTGATCCCATTCCACCACCGGCACCGCCCATGCCGCCGCTGCCGCCCCTGCCACCACCTCCGCCGGCACGCGCCACGACGTGAAAAAAAGGCAGCGCTGCGGTGCTGGAAACGGAATCCAATGGAGAACAGTCCATGGATGGCAAAAAATCTCACTATGTGATACTATGTGGGTGTGTCGGAAAAATAGGAACATCTCTTTCAATTTGAAACTGCTGTTTTTTTAGATATGTTAATGGGGAAAATTATGATAAGCCATGAGACAATGAGCCATGATAAGCCTCTGATAAGCCCAGAATATACATTGTATCGTACAATTTCACGCAGCACATGCAAGGTGTAGCAAGCCTGACATTGCACCACACCAAGGAAGATTTCCATGCCAACCATTTGCAGAAGCCTGAAGACACTGCCAAAGTCCTTCTTCCCAAGTGAGTAAGCGAGTAAACCCATATGGGCGTGTTTTTTTTAAATATTGTACACCCAAAACTACAACTTTAAAAAGGAGAATGATATGAAGAATTAAGAGTGATTAACCATCAGACATGTGGGGTACCCTCTTTTCAGACAAACCCATATGATTCACTTCAAGAGTGGAACAAAAAGGCAAACCTGCAGAATCAACGAAAAAAAACACCTAAAAGGATTGATCTACATCACCTGTATTGAGGAATATTGCTGTGATCGTCGACCTTTGAGCAACCCGAGATGTGGGTATGAGGAATATCCAGAAGTTCAGTTCCACAGCCATGGTTTTGTCGAGATGTGCTGTGGCGATTGTGCGTAAAATTGCCGGCATAGTTGAAACTCATATGAAACAACTTATTACAGCAACTGTGCCATCCTGAGTTACAAGTTACCAGTCACATATAGTCACATGGTGTCTTTACATCGTCAGACCAGATTGTGTGTCAGCAAAAAGTCACATTGGTGATAAGTTTCTGCAGCTGTTAGTTCACTTCACCTGGTGACGGCATTTATGATCCGGGAGCCAAGGCATTGTTTCGTGTTGGGTCTATTCATTTGGAGTTGCATAACATGTGATACATGTGGCTATTTAAACTTAAGACTGCTATGGTTGGGAGATGTCGACTAATCCCATGTTTCATCATCAGCTTCCCGTTGAACTGGCCACAACCTGGCTGCGGCGTTCGCGACGCTGCAATTCCGAAGCTGCTAGTCCACTCCCAAGGGACGAGACATCTCGGACATGATAGAGCTCAAACAGAGGTTGTAACCCGAAGAATAGGTGGATATTAATGATTGATATATGGGGATAGTACGGTAAAACTGGGGAGATCAGCCATTTTTTTCAGACAGCAAGAGGGACAAACAGGGACTGGTCCCTGGATGATCCCCCCGCTGCCATGTGAAGGCTGATTCATTGAACTATAAGAGACCAGTTTCAGGTTGAATCGCAGATAGAAAATCAGGAAACAACAAGTTGTTTTTTTATAATCAACAAGTTTTTTTTTGTGAAATTCACACGCATTCCTGGCAACTTTTTCTGGGATTGGAACTTGAGGGAGACTTCACCTCCAATAAGCTAGAATAAGTTCAAAAGATAACCCTAGCAACTTCATCATCCACCATCCCTTCACTTAAATCATCCCAGAACCAAAGTCATCCAATCAAGGCCGAGCGTGCGTGGTTCAACCAGCTGACATGTGGCGCGTGTGGCCCTCGGTGTGACGGAATACAAGCAGCTGGTTTTTAGGATTTTGATCAGCAAGAATGTCGGATTATGCAGTAAACATGAAGCAACACAGGATTCAGAACAAGCTAAAGCAGGAAACCATAGGAAATCGTAGCGCTGGGAATTTTGAGCAGAATTCTTCGGAGTTTTTTTTCAGCAAACATTTTATGGGATTTAAGCAGCAACGATCGAGGGATTTGAGCTCCAAGTTGATCAAGGGTTGGGTGTGGTTGGGCTGTTCCCCATCGAAGGGTTGGTTCAAAATTTGGGTGTCTTTGAAAATGTGGATACCGGGATGGCTCCAAAGTATTCTATACATGGCTGTTTTTTCGAGGGAAGATGATGATCAACTCTGATAAACCATGATAAAACCTGTGGATTTGATGGTTTTTTCCTAACAAAAATGTGTCTTTCAGGTTTGGGATGTACTGAATGAAAAGACTAGATGACAAGTCGCTGGAATCCGGAAGTTGAGAAATGTGCTATGGATCAAACATGATTTACCCTCTGGTTCTTTAACAGTTTGCCATGGTATAGATGGCCCATAGAAATAGATGGTGTGCCAATTAAAAATGGGGATTTTCCATGGCTATGTCTGTTAAATAACCAGATGGTAATATGTGAAAAAGGGCAGATGAACATCCCAAATCGTTTTTGGCATGCCATTTCTGGATTGTGCACAGGGGATATCCCCTTGAAAATTGACATGGACCCCCCCAACCAACGCATTTTTTTGTGGAACTGTTGCTAGTCTTAGTCTTCCAGGTGAAGGATTCCGGGCATTGCGTGACACACGGTGTGGATGTGTAGATTTGGCGCAGGTCGGTGTGGAGATCCATGGCATCTTTCCAGTCGAAACAGACGCCGCTGCAGCTTGGTCTGAAAGTCTGAAGCAAGGAAGATGAGAATCTCCCACCATCAACAAGGGTTGCAAAGAGAACCATCCTTCACGTGCTGAATTGGCTGGTGGTTTAATAAGTTTAATAGATTGCCCTCAGCTTGATTCAACTGCTGTGGGTGAATTAGACAGAGTCCTGTCCGACGTCACGATATCAGACATGATGGCTAGTAATGGCTAGTAAGTGCTAGTAAGGGAAGACTCGGGAAGACTTGATCAAAAAAACCAACCAATTCAGATGGGTGAATTATCGAGATGCAGAAAGCTCATTTTGAGGACATCAACCTGTCCAATGGACGGAACTATGAGTGATACCCAAGTCAAAATTGCTCAACAAAGACTTGACAAAGATGATGTGAGGCTGAAGTATCTCTTTTCAAGCTCACCCTGATGTGAGGCACCTTGATCGCTTGAGCCGCTCCAAATGGGATGAAGTGCTGCAGCTTCGATTGAAGGACAGCCAGATGTCATGGGTATGTTACCCCCCCCTCCACCCCCCCCTTCCCTATTGGCATCTTCGTCCTTCATGGTGCTCTCATGCTACCTCCATGTTCCCGAGCGTGGTTCAAACAAGGTTCATACATGTGAATGGTCGAACAAATGTGGAACCATGGTTTCAAGTCAGAAAATACCGTTAGCTCAGGGGCTGCAAAATTGTTGTCATAAGATTTTCTTTCAGGATTTGATATCTCACCAGTCCAAAATTAAACCGTTCCTAAAGGAGTAACCCTGAACCAATCAACCAATGGCCCATGTGCTGCAATGGGAGACGAGACTGTTGCAATTGGGTAATGATTTGAGCGCCCATGTTTTCTTTCCGACCCAGTCCGCAGACCAGACCATCGAGGTGGAGTGGTCCCTCAATGACGTGACGAGTTGGGTATGGATGAGCTCACATGTTGAGAAGCGTCGTGAAAAAAATCGCAGTAATAAAGACAGGATAGAGGCTACGTATGGAAGAATGTATGGCAAAACACGTCCTGAACCTAGGCAGTGTCTGAACCAGAAAAACAAAAGCCATGATGATGTATGAAAGAACAATTCCGACCAGAGAGTTGGCCGCTGTCTTTCCTTTGCCCTGTCGAACCCCGACTTTGGCCAGGAACAAGCTTTCAGAATCAACTCGTTGTTCTTTAGGCTGCTTGCCCATGTATGTCAGGTGAACTCATTCCGAGGAAAGTTGCTTTCACTTTTGTGCCTTGGGGGCGAAGGTCAAAAGGTGCAAGTTCCAGTGGGAGGCTTTGTATCTTCAGCTGCTGTTTGGCCAGGGGGTGTTCGAAGCGTGCTAGAGGATGTTTGTGGAGCTGCTTCCAGAGATCCAAAGCGTCCATGGTACCGATCCACATGTGAAAAGATCAGCATTCCAGAGTTCATCATGTTTGGATTGGATGCCATGAGCTCCCGAACTTTTTCCTTCCTACAGATTGCTGCAGAGGATGTGCTGAAGCAGTTGTTTGAACTACTCAAACCTCAGACTTGTCATGAATGTGCATGTGAACCTAAAGAGCTCAGTCGTGCTCCGGGAACCACAAAACAGATTCGAAAAGGAATGCGAGTACAAGGGTATTTCAATGCATGCCAGTCCATTATTGCTGGGGAGATACCTCTGACAAAACTTCAGGAAAACACTTTTAAGTGGTGGTTGGTTTTTGCATTAGGTACTGTAGTAGTTATGTACTTATAGTTTAATCTTCCATATAAATATAATTTACATACATGATTATGGTTAGACACGGCCAAGCGCACACGCAAGGCAGTCCTGCTCAGAACTGCGTGTGAGAGAGCCAAGCTTCCCATGATTGAAGGGGTGAACAAGAAGAAGAAGAAAGTGACATCCAAATTCAGTTCAGAGGTAGCTGCTGATGGTTCGAAGGTTGTCCACAAGAAAACATCCCCTGGGTCTACTGTACATTTGTTGATGTTTGCGCTGCAGTGTTTGCTGCAGCTTGCCTCATACTTTCTTTCAAGACTTTCCAAGTTTGATGAATCCGAACTCTTTATTTTTCACCAGAACTAGCAGTGATTCTCTCCTTTGCCCTCGGCTGTTGCGCAGCGAATCTTAGGCTGCCTACCGCCGGCATTGCCATGCAGAGTTTCAAGGTGATAAGTTTTGGCACGTCAGGCCCTCAAGACTACATGACAAGACTCAACCCGTGCTTCTGACTTCAGCCGACTTATTTTGGTGACACATGACTGCAGGGGTGCGAAACATTTGGTTTAATTCTTATTTGGGTTCAACATATGTGAAGCTACAATCATGCGAGTCATCCAGAACCATATCGGTTCGAACAATGTCGGAACCCTTGCAGTAGAGCAATGGGGAGCAATTTGATTGCGGCGGCGCATCTTCTACGATTTGCACAAGTTCGTGCATCAGTGAGTCTGCTCTGAACCGACCTTTGAGTTATGTCAGTACTGCACCACCAGAATCGACTGCAAATTCACACCCCATGGAAGAGGAAGTGATGGCATCCCAAGGGTCAGCATCTACGGGGGTGTCGTCAACAACTTGTTTCAATGTCATTTGGACTGAGCTGTAGTTGTTTAGTGATTTAGTGACGTTTGTTTACCCAGGTATTGCTTTGAACAGTCACAATGCAGAGTGGTGGCTATCATAGATTTTGCTCCCCCTATGTTTCCACCAAAATAAGCATGCGTCGGCTCGAACGCAGGGACATGACACTTGACATGTCACTCAGGTGAGGGGTGATTCCAGCAGATTGTCAGCAGCTGGCAAATCAGTCTGGATGGCGTGGCATGTCATTCATGCCAGGATGGGCACAGAATCTCTGAAGGCACCATCCATCAAAACACAAACAGACCTGGAATCCCCTTTTGTGTGGCTTTAGTTTCTTAATCGGTCAAGAGGGTTTAAGCCAGTTGCAATCTTGTATATGCCGGTATGTCAGCCCAATAGTGTTTTTGAATGTGTGTAAAGTGCATACATATCTATACTATAGAACTTTATCTATGTTTGCTTGTCTTTAAGAGCCTGTGAATCCTCAGGTCCTCACATGGATTTAGCATCGCTTCCCACACCAGACATCACCCCCTTGCTCAGGTGTCGCTGCTGGCGACCGCTCGCTCGGCGACATCATCATGCACTGGAATCTATACCTCGGACATGGGTCTAGCTGTGGCAATGCGGGTAATCAACCAATCTGGTTTACTTGAAGGCCACCACGTTCACATTGCTACCCAAGCTTGTTGGGACTCTCGCCAAAATAATATGTTCAATCAAATGTTGAAAACACTTTATTTGACCCCTGTTCAGTGCAACGAAATGAAATTATTAAAATGGGGTGTGTCTTGTCAAGGGGTGTCATGCATTAAAAATCCCAAAGCCCATCTCAGGAACAGAACCCGCAGTGTTGGCAGATGATCAGGGACAACCATCGGTGGTGTAATGATGTAACTGGGCATTTTGACCCGCATCCCCACATCTTTCCAGACCTCTTGGGTATGGTGCCTCCTGGTACTTTCATTGGGTGCAAAGATTTTCGGGAAAAGAGGGATGCCTGCCGATCACAGCCACTAGTCAAGTTTGCGACTTGTGTTTCTTGTCACGCAGAAGGGGAACAATGTCGCATCCCAGACTGTGACATGGACTCTGGTGGGCTTCCCTGCATTGACTATGCAATGTCGGGGAAGCGGCAGAAGCACGAAGGATCGTCCGGGCCTTTGTTCGTGGTGTGGGCCAAGCGTCACAAGCGGCAAAAAACAAAGGTTGTCGTTTTGGAGAATGCTCCAGTTCCATGACATAATTGGTGGAAGCAAAGCTATTGTTTTTTGGGGGGAAGTGAAATTAACAAAGGTTATTTATGTAATGTATATTGATTTTGTTGGCCAAGAAAATGTGCCACTAAGAACTTCGATACTGACATGCTCCAAAGCCTGATGTATCCGGAGTACCAGCTCTACATCATCAAGAATGATTGTGCTGATGTTGGCCACTTTGGTATGGCTAGGACAAGAACATACGTCATCATGCGCCATGTAGAGACGACAGATTGCCTCTACGACCCTTTTGAGATGTATGAGGAAATCAAGAAGTACATCACATCCCGAGTCCAAACGCAACCATCAGACTACATGATTGCAACCCCAGAAGAAGTAGCCCTGGAAGCCCAACATGTGGCCAGTGTGAGAAAGGTCCAATATGTTCCAGGCACCATGGACCTGACCTACCTTTTGAATGAACGAGAAAAGGCAACCCTTGATGCTGGATGCGCCATGTACTGGAAGCGGTTTTCAAAAGACACTTTCCAAGACAAGAACTTGGCGATCTTCCTTGGGGATTCCCATACTTTTGATATTACCTGGAGTGCGGTCAGCAAACGCATTCCAACTTTCAGGCTCAACACTGGCAAGATGTTCTTCCCCTTCTACAAGCGTTGGATGTGTAGTTCTGAGAAGCTGGCAGCCTTTGGCTTCCCAATCCGTGGCGTCGCCACCACCATAGGTTGCCCACCTCTTCTCATCAGAGACCGGAGGAGAGCCAATCAATTGGCAGGCAACTGTATGGTTTTGCCCTGCATTGCTATAGTCCAGATGATCGCATTGACTTGCATTGCATCAAAGAGTGCAACAGGAAGCCTGTACTGATACAACGCTGCCAACATGTTTCAAGAACATGACAGCTCTAGTAACGCTAAGCTTGGGGTTGTTCAAAGAATGTTCACCCAACCCACATGGGAATGATCAAGCGATTGTTCGTGGAAAAATGCTTCATCCTGGTTTGCTGCCCCTGCCCATGGCAAGACTGATTTGAAAGATTCTACTTTCAGCTCAATGCTTTTTATTTAGCATTTAGCGAGCAAAAACCATTTATACACACATTGGTGTAAAACAAACATTTACACACACACATAAACACATAAACACACACATACATACATACATACATACATACACAGACAGACAGACATACATACATACATACATATATACATTACAGACAAACAGACAGACATACATACACAGATTTATACAAGCACACAAACATACCCGTTGATTTTTTTGTTACTAAATCTGAGGCCTCAGGGCCGTTACAGAATGGTTTTTGGCTACCATTTTGTGCAAAAATTTGACCCTGGGTTCTGCCATCTTGTAAGTGGACCCCCCCCTGGTACCGGAATTTTGCATTGGAAGTGCGAGTTTGTTACCCTCCAGTCCCGACCATTCTGTCGGAGTCTGGAGGGCTAATCA
>Ga0126342_10001765_pt1 | contig 31704 bp, 25 predicted proteins | sample Cyp1metagenome_FD_92528 | JGI IMG/M metagenome (GOLD analysis project Ga0126342, IMG submission 92528) | Coral microbial communities from Lord Howe Island, Old Settlement Bay, Australia - Cyphastrea 1 metagenome | ecosystem: Host-associated > Invertebrates > Cnidaria > Coral ...
AGTATAGGTTTTTTGACGTCAACTGTATTCTAAGTATCCTGTTTCAAGTTCAATTATGGGGATGCCCTGGGAAGCCAAAATTTCAATTCCATATTCTATGTGTGTGGAGTATATTATATATATACACATAGATATAAATAGTAGATATCTATTTAACCCAATTCTAACCTATATAAATGCATCTTTGTGCCTTTATTCTTATTTTATACTATTTATATCTATTTATCGATACTTTCTATAGTCATCATTCTTCCTCGGTGAATTCAGTATGGGTTTGGACCTACATGTCTTCAAATCTCCGAGCGCATGTGAGCGCTTGATGTTGAATTGATTTGCCTAAAAACTACCGAAATCCCATAGAATTATTTGAAATAGTAGTAAAACCATGGGTGAATATGTAAAACCCATGGTTTTATTTGAATGTAAAACCCATGGCGTTCGGATTTTTTTAAATCTTAGTCAAACTCGTTGATTTTGGAATATGTTTCCTCTCCAACCAGGCCATCCTGGTGCTTCCGCCCAGGTTGGTCCAGGCATGAGCCGCGCGCTGCGAGTGGCGAGTCGTTTCACGCGACCAACGACCGATGAAATCGGCCGCTGGAAGATGTGCGACGCTGCCGGGACGGGGGCCGGGACGGGGGTTGCAGCTGATGCATCTAAATAGGCTTGGACATGATATGGGATATATATATATATCGGAAAATATGATTATATACCATTTTGTTGTTGGGAATGCCCTAATTTTCAGACAAACCCAAATGCTATCATTACTATTGTTATTATTATTATTGTCAACCAACAAGGATGGAGAGATTTTCCTGGTAATCACCAGTGACACTGACAGTTGGGTTCAGGTATCAAGGTTTGACCTGCAATCTCTACTTTGGGATGATAGTGCCAGCTGACTCATGTGTTTGGGATAGGTTGAAGCTATGCCATGAGTCATTAATTGGTTGTTAAAGTTTTTCTTTGTTCCTATTCCCATTCAAGTTCAAGTTTTAGGAATCGATAATTTCTATGACCTTTATCATTTCTTCAATAAAGACACCATCGATGATGAATGGTTGGCCATGAATGCATGACTCGGTAAACATGGCTTCGCTCCTCGTCAAATGGGCCTCTGATCTAAGCTCCACGAATCAAACAACGACGCAGCCATGTAGTTGCTCTGCAAAATCTTGCGCTTTTTCGTGTGTCTGATGCTTTCCAAGATCTTGAAATTTGAATGGAACTTAGATTTAGATGGAACTTAATTTCCAAGATAAATGGACAGTTGAAATTGAGCTTGAATGAACTTTGTCAGTCAACTCGAAGCTCTCCAACTACCGCAGACTGTTAGTAACTGTTAGTATATCATATTCTCTCAACAATGATCTCATTCAGCAGAATCTTATTCCACAATATTTTCTTCCCCCCTTTTTTGGTTTCCCGGCCCGGCATCCTCCGTGGGCATCCAGCAGCAGCCGTGCACAATTTCTTCATCCCATGGACCGAGACCATGGTGCGAACGGAAGTCTTTCTGCATGATCCGCCATCGATGGATGAGTTGCCCACCAGCCAGGTGCCGGGCGATTGTTGTGGGCGTTGTGCGGGGTGCGGGTGGAAGTTGGTTACCCTCTGGTTATGTCAACAGTTTGCTATTGAAAATGGCTATTTATAGTGGAATTTCCCATTAAAAATGGTGATTTTCCATACTTATGTTAGTTTACCAGAGGGTAATCCTTGGGTAAGGAATATATGTGTATATCAAGACAAGTATATGTAGATAGATGTAGTGACCGCACCTCACACCAAGCGAACAAAAACACATACGATGGCTGGATATGTCAGTTCATGTAGTAAATCACCCCACATTAATTAATGATTAATGATTAATGGCAGGTTGGTGGTTTGTTTGTTTTATTATTATTATTATTATTTTATCCCATATATTGGGAATTTCATCATCCCAGCTGATGTTCATATTTTTCAGAGGGGTAGGTATACCACCAACCAGTGATTAATGGTGATTACCTAGTTGATTTACCCATTAAAAAATGGTGATTTTCCATAGTTATGTTAGTTTACCAGAGGGTAATGATGATGAATGGTGATGAATTATTGACCGATCATTTTACCCTTCATGAATCAACATTCATTACTGTCATTCACCATCATCGACCATCATGTATCATCACTAAGCCTCAGCCTCATGAACCACTATTAACATCTATTAACCACCATTAACCGTCATTAGCAATTATTAACAATCATTAAGTATCATTAACTATCACTAACCATTATTAACCATCATTAACCATCATTAATACCTACTCATTGTCAATTTCTTGGTTAATACCATTATTAACCATTATTAACCATTATTAACTATTATTAACTATTATTAACCATTATAAACCATTATTAACCATCATTAACCATCATTGACCATCATTAACCATCATTAGCTACTATATAGTTCGTTCTTAAATCACCATCCCATTGTCAGCCTGCCACAGATTTTGCCCGTGATGCTGGTGGCCTCGCTGAGCCTGGTGCTGCTGCGGGCGGCGGTCTTGACATATCAGCTGTTCACGGAGATGGACGACACAGGCCGAGGGAGAGGGGGGAAGGGGAGAATGGTATCAATTGGAATAATTATACATATGTATATATATATATATACATAAAATTATACATATATGTATATATATATATATTATGGATATCTATCTATATATCTAAGATGAGTCTATCTATCTTGTCTTGTCTTGTCTTGTTTTGTCTCATTTTATCTCATTTTATCTCACCTCACCTCACCTCACCTCACCTCACCTCACCTCATCTCATCTCATCTCATCTCATCTCATCTATCTATCTATGGATATACATATATATGTTTGGCAATCAGATTGTTGATGCTTATATTGCAGCTACCAAGATTATCAAGGTGAAATAACATATAATTATATATATAGAAATGATACTTAGGTGACTGTGTTCTTCTTGTAATCAATGGGCATGTATTGGAAATGACATGGGCAACAATATACCTTTTTTTTGATATATAATTGTGAGATCAATAGTAGTGGTAGTAGGCAACGGGATTTACAGGCGGGAATGATAATCAATGGGATGTATTGATTTTTGCAAGTATAATATGTATACCTAAAGCTGTTATATTTAGCACTGGGATCATTACTGTGATGATTGTATCAAAGGCGGAAATGGTTTTATTGTAATCATTATGACTACTAATTAACGTTGATGGATTACTAATCCTTCAATCATGAGTAAGATTTATGTTGTCTGACAGAGGTGTATCGGTTGCGATTGAATCAGAATCTGGGCTAGCAGGAGTTGGATATCCCACCAAGAACAAGACGACAATACTACCCTCTGGTTATGACTAACATAGCCATGGTATAGATGGCCCATAGAAATAGTTGGTTTACCGTTTTTAAAAATGGTGATTTTCTATGGCAAACTGTTGAATAACCAAATGGTCTTCCACATTTCTGTGTTGGTGTCCCCTTTGTTGGTGGAATCTTCTGCATTCTTCGCATTTCCCAACGAATAGTTCGACCCTTTGAATAGCTGATGTTTGTTGAAAGTAGTACCCTCTGGTAAATAAACATAGACCCTGAAAATGACCAATTTTTAGTGGAAACTAATCTTCCAACCCCGATGACTACCAGGGTCTATGTTAATTTACTGGAGGGTACTCCAACCCCCAAGTCATGGCAGGGTCTATGCTAGTTGGAGTAAAAACGGTATATGTTCTGCGGAATTCTACCGGGGTCTCTGAGGTTTTGGACAGCCCCTCAAAGGGGGTGGAGTAGTGCTTTGTAACTGAGAGGCTCAAAAGGCCATGTTTATAGATCGAAAAAGACGGTGGTGTTGTGTTTTCTCACTTACATTCATAGATGTTCATTTACACAAATATGTGTACATATATATATATTGATGTTTAAGCTTGGGTGGTTGCACGTCCCCCAGAAGCCTTTGTTGCCTTTGCCTCTCAGGTGAACACAGTGGCAAAAGCATCCCCAGGGGTGTGCCTTTTTTCGTTGCTGCATTGGCCACTCGGATCGACGACTGGGACCCAGTGGTGACAACTCAGAAATCCCACCATTCCCAGTTGTTTTGTTCATATTTAGATGGAAAAAACTTAGTTTTGTTGACATTTCTTGGCAACTTCTACTGGAACATCAACTCTTTGATTTTCGAGCATGGGTTCTATAGTTATTTGACATGTTTTTTTTGCCTCAAATTTGCAGCGCATCTGAATGATTATTCCACCATTTTTTGTGCAACAAAGGTCTCACTCAGAGCAATCACCACTTTCTAAATGATTAGCCTCCTACAGTTATGGCCATTTTTTAGTTATAACTGGTTATAAATGGGATTATACACTCTATAAATGGGGTTATAAGTACTTATAACTGGTAAATGGCCATAACTGTATAAACTGACATAGATATGAGGAAAACTGAGGAAAACCCATCATTTGTAGATCGTTTTCCAAGGGACACCATGGTTTTTTTCCACATTTTGGAGCTGGTTTCCCATAGGGCCACCAAGCTCATGTGGTTTCCCATAGTCGGACCTAGTGGCTGGGGGTGCTGTGACTATGCCCTTGCGATGTTTCAGGGAAATCGGAGATCAGTTGGCCTTGGACTGACCATAGTTAATGATTACCCTCTGGTAAATAAACTTGTGGACCCTGGAAATCACCAATTTTTAGAGGAAACTAATCTTCCAACCCCTATCTACCAGGGTCTATGTTAATTATGTTAATTTACTGAAGGGTAAGTGAATAGTAAATAGCTGAAATCACTACAGCTAACTGGTTGTTTGTTGACACAACCATAACAGCAACAACGGCAACAACAACGAGATGAACACCATCAGCAACAGCAACAAGAGCAACAATTCCTCCTCCTCCTCATCATCATCACCATCATCATCATCATCATCATCACCATCATCATCAACACCATCATCATCAACATCAACAACAACAACAGCAACAACAACAATAACAATAACAGCAACAACAATAACAGCAACAACAATAACAGCAACGACAATAACAGCAACAACAATAACAATCAGAATAACAAGAACACCAAGAAGACCAAATACAGCACCCCTGAGGCCAACGTCCTCATCAGGAGACTCGGCCAACTCTTGGGGTTTCTTCGAGTACCTTCCGGTGTCACCAGACATAGCACTGGGAACTTCCCTTGCGAATAGAGGTAGTAGGTACAAGTAATTAACCAGAGGTATGCCTCAGAAGTTCCTGTTAAGTTTAGTCTTGTTCATTTTGGGTCCCATAGTATTTGGGTATCTAGTTTGTTTTGAGAGGACTAGGCCGTGGGTTAATATCCAAGACCTGAAGGTATGGATGTTAAACCTCCTCGCGAAGAAAGGTCTGTGTAAAGTTGATTTACCCTCTGGTAAACTAACATAGCTATTGAACATGGCCATTTATAGTTGATTTACCCATTGAAAATGGTAATTTTCCATAGTTATGTTAGTTTACCAGAGGGTAAGAAAACAACATTTTGCCTGAATAAATTTGTCTAATTTGTTTTTATTGTTCAAATATGTTCAAATTAGTTTGGGTCAAACTTGGGTATCCAAACATCAGATGATTCACTACTAACCACGTGGTTGGAGGTTGGTATTTCTGTTCCCTAAACACTCGGCCTTGCACTTGTTGCGCCCATGTACATTGAACCTAATGGGTATGGGTCAAAACAGGTCAACACTATCAACCCCCCAAAATTGCCAATTCGGTACCCAAGTTTGACCCATTTCCAGATAGTTTTGAGTTTTCGCCAGAACAAAAGTGGCAAACATGGCAGGACACTTCCAGAATTGTATTAACGTAATTTTCTCGACTTGACATTCAATGCCCAGAATCCATTGTTTCCGGGATTTTTTTCCCAAAACAAAACATAAATCCAGGTCTGAAAATGCAGGGGAAACCAAAAAAAACATTGCTTAATAATCCTATAGTTTCTCATCATTTTTCCTCTCAAAATGGCTACGTCTTAGGGGTGAATCCTCCATTTCCCCGAGAAAAAATCTGAATCAACCGAGGCTCGGAAGCGCAACGGGTCATGGTTTGCTGGCGATCAACTGGGTCTTAGCAGGCGGGGTCAATGTGATGATCTAGGATTACGACTGGGAGGTTGATCTTAATGGATTGTTTTTTACAGGAAAATCTACAGGAAACCATCGATTTTCCCATTAAATAGTAGCGGTTTTCCTGTAAATTTTCCCTTAAACCAATCCATTGAGTTGAGGGATATCAATATCCCCCAGGTCCAAAAACAAGCATGGTGTCTTACTTACGAAAATACAGGGGGGTTGGGCAAACAAAACAGAGATGTAAAGCGTATATGCAAAGGTGCTACTGTACATGGTAATAAATAATATCATTCTTGCGTATATGTACAGTTCAACACGTGCAATGTTAACCAAGACTGTTGTTCAATAGTGGTGAACGCTGACAAAAGATGATGCTTGAAGAGAAATATGTCAGGAAATCTGCAGCAGTGTTTGCGCGACAGGTGGAAACGTTCAAGGGGCAGTTTATGTACCTGTGCCATATACAGTAGGGATGTATTTGGAGCTACTCTCCAAGTGATCTAGCTTAATTTTCCCCTGCTTGATGAACCACTGATGATTTTGCCAGGCATTGATTTTGGGAGAGCTAGGGGCCAGGGACACGGATACTGAAGTGCTAAGTGAGGAGGTTGCAAGTACTTGTATCTGACAGCGACTTGATGTCCAGCAACAAATGCATATCCGAGTGACGGATTGTGTCCCATTATTGTACTCCACGGGTTCTCCGCAGAATGTCTCCTAAATCAATCAAGTGCACCAATCAGGAAAACCCTCCAGCTTCAGATGATTTTCAGATGGTAAACACATCAACTCCCACTGGTTCCCTGTGCAGGATGGCCCTGCATAAGTTGATTGATCACATTTAATGACAACATATATATATATATATGGACATAAATCCCAGTTGGCCTATAATTTTCAGTTACAAACCAAGCTGCCACTGAATGTCTGTGGACCATCTTCCAAGAGCATCCAATCCACATAAGTGCGACAGGAGCAGAGCCGGGAATGCAGCTGGTGGCGTGTTTCGTTTCTCGGACGTGTGAATTGGATTTGCTCATTGACCCAAGAATTGGATGGTTATGTGTTTTTTTCATGGTTTGATATGTTTGATATGTTTTCTAATGATTCAACACATGGTTCATGATGGTTTATGGAATACAAACGTGACTTACTTTGTGCGGATCCAGCAAATACCCTGTTTCATCCCATTTCCAAGTCATCGCCATTGATCTTGAATTGGTCTTTCCACACCTGTCCACAATATTCAAGGCACAGTACCGTACTGGGTAGAACTTGGTTGGGTCAGCTCATGGGCTAATCCGATCTAATCGGCCAATCGTTTGATATAGTTTGCCATGAAATTGACACACCCTCCGATATTGCTAGCTGCTTTCATAGTGTCTATGGATATCTAAGATTGGGCATTTCACCACACATCCTCGGCATTTTGGCTCCGGGATTTCCAGGTACTTGTGACAATCAATACCCACATGTGCCTTGGGCGGGGAGAGTTTGGGATGAGCCCCAGACATCCCAGGGCTCGCTGGGGTTGGCCCAGAAATGCCGTGGCAGCCATGGATCACAAACTCGAAAGATCATGAAATATTATGAGAATCCATGCCATTGGTGTTTTTGTCTCTGTTTATTCTAAATGTTATTTTAGTTATTTTGCATTTCGCTGAAGTCGCATGGATTTATTCAGTATAGAAGCCACCATTTGCTTGTTCGGACCATAAAGGCATCATTTGCACAAATGTTGAGGAAAAACATATCTCACATGCTCCATTTCGGTGTTTTCAACCAAGAGTAACCAAGATCTGCAAGATCCCCCGAAATGCAGCGAACTCCCATCGCAAACCTGCCCCTCGTTTGACACGGAACTTCAAACGTTAATGGTTTGTCCACTGCGATGATTACTGGATGGTCCAACTGTTGACTTCCATGTTTTTTCTTCGGTGTGGTTACCCTCCGGTGTCATCAAACGTGGCGTGCCGGAGAATCTCTCATTTATCATACATGTATAGATGATCTCCCCACAAATAAAAACATAAAATAAACACCTCCATTTATAACTCATATTAACTCATTTAGTTTGGGGATTTCCCAGCTAGCCATGTTTGATGTCACCGAAAATTCAAAGTTCGAAGAATCAGCTCCGTTCCAGGCTCTCGTCGGTGGCGCTGGTCGTGCATCTGCGGTCCTTGTTGGCTGCAGTGGCCATTTGCCACCAGAGCCGTGTGAAATTTCAAGGTGCAAAGGGCGGTTGCCCGACTGGCGCCATCAAATCAGCCAGATGGTTAGATACAACTTGAGAACAAATTGTGCATTAAAAATGAATACAAAACATAGATGCAGTATCATACAGTATGTCTTACATATTTCAGTCCTCTCGAGAACTATACTTAAATTATTGGTATCTGAACAGGCAAGAATATATAATATAATATATATATATATATATTATAGATTAGATGAATCTTTTCTCATCCAATCCACCCACAAGATCCTCCAGGCATTTCGCACTTGTGGGGCGCCCCCGCGGGCATCGCCTGTCTGGCTCTGAACGGCATCTCCACAGCGATCCTCCTGGCGCATCTCTACGAACGCCCTGAGCGCATCGTCACGTGGTTGGTGCCCCGGTGGCGCCGTGATGGGATGCCACAACAACGTGTGAAAACATGGCCGTTGAATCCCATGGTTAGAGGCAAAATATAATCTTAAATACCTCATGAATACATCAAACAAAAATATGTGATCATCAAAAGCGAGGAATGCAGATTTAGAGCTATTTGATGATGTTTGCGTCTAGTTTACAGAGGTATTTGCCTCTGTTTGGTAGCAAACATCACCATTATTAGAGGTAAATTCTGTGTACAGAAGGGCCATTGAGGTGAATGCCTTAGATTCCTTAGATCTCTGGTGTCACATATGTGCGGCTGGAAATATCCACATTGATTACCCCAAGATTTCACTGAATTTGTATTGAATTTGTCTTATTTCTACCCAGGATGTGACCCTTCTTCAGAGATCCCAGGGATCCCAGGCTATCTCGAGAGAATTTTTGTGACCAAAAATCCAGCTGTGGGGTTACATTTTCTTCTTATTGACCAATAACTATGAAGGTTTCAGTGAAGCAGTTTCAATTAGTTGTTTGATGTTTGTTTGTTTTCGTATTACCCTCTGGTAAGCTAACATAACTATAGAAAATCACCATTTATAGTGAAGTTTCCCATTAAAAATTGTGATTTTCCATTGTTTTTTGTATGTTTACCAGAGGGTATAAGATATTGGTGATGATCATAGTCCGGTAGCTGGGACTCCGCACCAACCATTTTAACTTTGGAATGTTCCAACCGCTTCTTAAGCATCCACTATTGAGGATCTACTTTTGTGGAGGGTTGGTTGAACTACGATATGAACACTCATGTTTTGTCCATTCATTGTAGATGAGTCTCCCCAAAGAGGCCAAACATCCATTAAACATCCAGTATGATTATGTAGCAATTCCCCATTCTGAATGGTGAAATCCAATTTTGAAAGGTTACATTTCATGTATCTTAGGTCCCTTGGCCCCCACATTGAGAGATCAGCTGACAAAAACCCTGAGGCCACTGCGGCTGGATTTTTGCTTTGGGCCAACAGCACCTTGGAAGTGGCAGTGACCTCCCAATTTTCTTCATGAATTCCCCTCTCAAGGGATTTCTTTTCAGGAACAGATTGGATGAATTTATATGAATTTCAAGAATGTCGTCTTGCACATGGTGAGTTCATTGGATGTTTGCTTGCCGTGTGTGTTTGCTGGAGGGTATATACATGTATATATATATATATACTCAGTGTTCCCGATATTTTTCGAAAACCATATGGCAGAAGCACCCCGAAGCGCGTCGAAGCCCCATCAATGATGATGTGAAATTGGAGGAACCAGGAGAACCAGGGGCCAGGGTTTGAAATTCGAACAGCTATGACATCGGATTGACTTATCCGAGAACTAGAGGATACATATGAATATTATATATATATATATTTACACACGCAGGATACAAATATAGATAGACAAACAGACAGACAGACAACTTGATAGCTAGAGAGATAGTTTGATAGGTAATAGGTAGATAGTAGATAGGCAATTAGGTAGATACGTAGCAAAGTAGATAGATACTACTGAGCAAACGCAAGCTATCTGTACACATATTTGTTGCAAATTTGGAGATCACCATCAACACAACTAAAACTTATTGGGATGTGCCGGCCCTAATTACTTACTTTGGAAGTGGATGTAAGTGCAATGAGTATAGGGGTTCTAGCATCTTAGAACTGGCATACTTCGAGATAGCTACGTATAGCTACGAACAGTAGGCACCTTTTTCTTCAAAGATCATTTCAGGAAAACCACGAAGTCCAACCTGACAGGTGCCCCCAACTCTTGCTGATGGTTGTTTTTTTGTGCAACAGGTTGCAAGTTGGTGGTGTATTAGTTTCATGATGTTTCATGGTAAAGGTATCTTTGGTCAAATGTATCATCCAAGAATTCAAGGTGCGTTCGAATGAATACGCCAATGTAATGGTCTGATTTCATCACTCAGAATGAAAATCCAAATCGATGATGCCAGTTTATCCAGCTGTATAGACCAATCTACTAGTTGTTGCAATCTATATTATACAATGGTTGGAATTGATTGTCTGATTGTCTTGAAATATTTACCACCATATTACCACCATATTACCACTCACTTACCACTATCAAGCCGCCATTTTTGTTGGTTACATCCTTTTTGTTTGCTGCAAACACCCTGCCTCGTCTCCATCTGAGGTAGTTTCCGGTCGGTCGGTTTGATGGATGGACAGACTTGGAAGGTGCCAAAGGGGCGTTTCAGATGGCTTTGAGTGGATGTTCGATAACAGATAGATTTTGTTTGTTTCAGTATTCAGTATCCATACATCCAGATGTTGAGGTCCAGAATTTCACCCCATATGACTCGAGTCTCCTCGTGATGCAAAGCATTGGCGATTCTTCGCTGAACATTGGGGCGCCCAGCTGATGGATATCCCACTGATTTCACTGATTTAAATATGTACCCATCATTTTTTCCCATTCTAACGGCACATACAACAGGCTAGATAGTACAGTATATATATATAGTATGGACTTGTCTATCTTTCAAGTCTTGTCCCCATCATTTTTTCCCCATGCTGTTTATCTTGTTTCCACAAGACTTGAAAGATGTGTCCTATCAATACAACAGCATTGGCCATTTGCATCATTTACCCCATCCGGGGCTGATCGCGGATTGTCGTAAGGGGGATCACCCCAATCTCGTGTTTGATGTCTTCGGTTGTTTGTTAGTGTTCGTTAGTGAATGATAGTTTTAAACAACACGTATTTGAATGGTTTTGGATTCATGGGTGCACTCTATTCATAACATTTGTATGCGCTGAACACTTCATCATCACACCCGTTTGTTCTGCAGGTCTCGGTTCTCCCATTTTAAGAGAAATGCTGCGTGGTTTCTTATTATTACGTGTATATCTGGGTAAACTATGTTGCGACCTCACTGTTCTCCCTCACTGGAATCATGGTTAATAAGGGAAACATCCCCATGTGAGGCCTTAATTCAGGTTAGTGAAATATTAGAATTTACCCAAATTTATGATTACTAGGAAGTCCAATATATCATATTATATCAACATTGGAAGCCCAGTTACGAGAATATGAATTACTGACTGAATGAATCTCTCGCATTACAATTATTACTTAAAGTCCACATCAATCCTGCTATATCCCCATATTATGGTTGGTTGTTTCATCGCCCTATTTTTTCCAGCCAAAAACACTTTCATTATCAATCAGTATCATCCCATATTATGGTTGTTTCATACTCAATCCCGTGATAACAGCCAGACAAATACTTTCTTATATCACTTGTGAGTTTATGACTATGATTTCATGATAATTCATGATCAATGTTCCCATATCAATTCCATATAATATATGGTTTCTATAGAAAACTCTGGAAACATATGGTTTAAGTATTATATGGTACTCCATAATATTAGTTTTTTTTATATAAACAATATATTATATGGTTTCATTACAATTCAATATCATCCCATTCAACTCTGTTGCCGCCTGGGCTGGGAACTTTTGGGAACCTTTCACCGCTCCAGGAGATCTCTGAATCAGAGCTGGACGACTCTGCAATCTCTGTCAGCGACTTTATGAGGTGCACTGAAAAAGAAAAAAAAGGCTGGTGGTTGGGAGATGTTGGGACTTTAGCTAGAAATCATGGATATATATATAATGATATATGAATATATATATATATATATAATGGGGATCATGGCATATCATGGGGAGTTTCACCTACCTTTGGTGATGATTCTGTCTATTTTTCGCCAAACAAAGCGGATTCTATCTACGTTCGAGTAGGACTGACAAAGGCGCCTTTCTCAGTGCCAGGAGTCTTGGAATCCGCCTCGATGATGAAGCCGATCGTGCAACGGCCGCACCGTTTTGGTTGCAGATCTTGCGCTTCAACTTCAAACATGACGGGGCTGGGGGCTGGGGCGCAGCGTTGGATGATGTTGGATGAAGGGAATGGCCAAAACTGGGAGGAATCATGACAAGCATGGGGCTGTGTCTGAAAATGGGGGATAAAAAAAACTCTCCAAATGGCCATTTCATAGACCCTTGGATATGTTGGGGTACCCTCTGGTAAACTAACATAGCTATTGAAAATGGCCATTTATAGTGGATTTACCCATTAAAAATGGTGATTTTCCATAGTTACGTTAGTTTACCAGAGGATACCTGATTTTGAGACAAATCCATATTGATCTGTGGGTGAACCCCAGTCTTGTAGCTTAATGGCTGCTCGTTTGCCATAAATATGGTTTAAATAGACCAGCAGAACACAGCATTTTGTTACCGGGTATCTTGGATTAACGATGAGCAATAGGAGTTGGATCTGACTTTTTAACACAGTATGCATACTAGAAAATGGACAGCGCGGTAGCGGGTAGTTTTAGAAGACGATTCCTCAAAGACGCCAGAAAGCCATGTATGGTTTTGGCCGGGGTGGAAACTATCAAACATTATCAAACAGTGCTGGTGATATGAGTATAACAAGCTTAATTTGGTCACTTATTGGGATGAAATTCGGATCCAGGGATTGGATGGACATGTGTTCCAAGATGTTCCAAGTAACTTTGGAATGGTTCAAGATTATTGTCTCATATTATCTCCCAAACTTGGACGGTTTTTGATCTAACAGTGTTCCAAAAGTTACTGAACCCGAGTTGCGATGTTTTGAGCCAAATTCAGGTAGCCAACATGGAGGCATTGTGATGCATTGTGGTAGACAAAGGCCATATTTCTGTCTTGATTCATATGTCTGCACCAAAAATGGCCACCTCCAAGTGCAGTCATCCCAGGTCTTAAAAGGCACCTAAACGGTAGCCATCCAATGAGAAGGCTATGGCCAAATTGGATGGTACCCCCAAATTGGATGGTACCCCAAAATTGGATGGTCACAAAAGGATGGGAAAATTGTGCTAGCAATTGGTCGGATTTCTGCTAGCAATCCATGAAATTCGTATGTGGATTTGCGGAAAAAGGCATCCGTATGTTGATATGAGAAATCCCAAGTCCTGCGTTGAGATCCATGGATGTTGCCTAATATATCATATGCTATCATGTGCTCATGATCCATGATATCCCCATCGTCAATAAATCGAGACTATTTCAGACTCATGGTGTGAATTGTTCAATCTCTAAGTGTGTTGTTGGTTCATCTCACCCCTTACAATGGAAAATCATGGAAAATCTACATTATATATATAATATTCTAAAGAAATATATATATATATATAATATTACATTTATATAAGTAAATAATCTATAATTCATCTGTAAATTGGCCATGTTCCGTAAGAGCTATAATTAGATGATTAGAGACCTTTTCATATATGTTTTATGTATAGGGGAATTATGTATTATTATATGTTTATCAAAAAGCAAAGAAAACTTTAGTAGATAATCTAAATGTTATACATATTTGTAACATAGTAATTACGTAGTTGAACATATATGTATCAACTACATCTTTACTAACTATAGTTTACTATCGTTAAATTATCAATGGGTCACCTGCAGGACGACGAACTTCTCCTCCGGCATCGGCAAGCCTTGCTTCGGCGTGCGTATCCTGCATCGCCACGCTTGCGCATCGTCCCCGGGACGATGGCGTGGATGGCCAGTGGATGGCGCGATGGGATCCCCTGCAGATGTTGCTTTTTAGTGAAGATAAGAATGAATTTGACATGATTTAATAGGATAATCAGCAAATACTAGGATTGATTTATTGATAAGAATGATATTTAAACTGAATTTATTGTGAATTTCAGCAAAAATAGGGGAGTGAATCGCAAAGTAATTTGATAGTTGACTTGCAAAAAGGGTGGAATGAATCAACACAGGAGAAGGATTCAACCATCAGCGAAAAGGGGGTTCACTCCCAACATGTAGATTACCTAGGGAAACAAGCATCATTGTCAGATTTCTGTCGGAACCAAACATAGAACACGTTCGAACATGTTTTCCAAAAAAATGAGGACTATTTTCAAGAACACTAATGTTATCCTCTTTGATATATCCAAGGTTGGTTTGTACTTGGATCATACCACTTAGTCATTGGTTAACCATGCTTAGAAAGTCCAGCGGAATCATCCAAGGTGGTGCCCCAGTTTGTTAGCTAAGTTGGTGAACATAACTCCAATAACTATGGTTTATGGTAGATATATCTATACTATTCTATACTTACTATGGTTTATAAACCAACTTAGCTATCTAGGGGATACCACATTGTAAGGATGATCCTCCAAGGCCCACGGTGCCACTGTGCTGTTGCTGGCACTTCTCAGCACCGCTGTCCCTGCGCTTTTGGTGGTGCACTGCCTGTCCCGCGTGCCCTTGCTGCGCGACGTGGAACTGGTGGGCGGCGTATATTTTCCCAGCGCCCTGGCTGACAGGGGGAAACCGGCCGGCGGGGGCACCAGCTAAATGATCAGGGATTGAGCCACCAATACATGGCAATATAGTTGATATAACTTGGGAAACTGGTTTTTAGTTCCAGCTAAACAAGGAAGGGCATCTAAGTAAGATTGAGCATGAGTAGGTGAAATACATTGTGGTGAATAGTTGGGATAGTTGGGTATGCGGTATGCGTTCTAAATGTCTTTAGAATCAGCGACTGGACATTTGCGCATAATTTGTTAGCGTAAATAGAGGCGCTTTTCAAGTCTATGTTTCGAATAGGGAGGGTTTGCAAGATTAGCCATGCACACTGGATGGCTGAGTTCAATCATGTTGAGAGATTTTGAGTAGTGAAGCAAGTGAAGCAACTGAACATACAGCTTGCAGCAGGCAGTCTGAGCCCAGTTGCTTCAGTCCAAGGTACTTCCCCCATCTAGATTGACCATTGCACTCAATGGCTAATTGTTGGGACCACGGTAAAAGTGCCTCCGAACAACCCCAGTACCTGATGATAGGTGGAGTGTGTCCCGGCAAGACAGCACCCTACTGGAAGAATCGGCAGAAAAATACCAGCCTCCAACCAAAGAAGTAACCAAAGCTGTGAAACTTGTCACAGCTCTTCGGTCTGAGTCAGTCTGCTGGGTCGGGGGGTCTCAGTTGGCGACCACGGACGTTTTCCGCGAGGGTCGAAGCCAACGACACTGCCAGGTCTGTCCAGTTCAAGGCAGGACTACTACATCGCAATCGAGGATTCTGGCAGCAACGGAACCTGGATTGATGATGGTGGATGGTTGGTAGTTGAACATGATTTTCGTGAACAAACATTGTAAATATGATAAAATAGTATAGAATATAACATCGAATCATACATATGATTTCATAAAATATTATATAATAACATATAATCATTACGACATATGATATATAATGCAACACAATATATCGTATAATATTATGTATTACATTAGTGAAATCATCTGGTTACTATTCTTTCCTGAACCGGACGACTGAAACATGTTGAAACAACCAATCAGATGGGATCAATTGGGTTTTCTCATGATCCACCAAGCCCAGCTCAACAAAACCAGTCGATTCACAGTCACTTAGTTACCCATGTTGGCAAGGAAGCAGCCAATCTGATGTGGTTTTTACGCAATGTTCATGGCAATGAGAATCATTTTCTCGGTGATTTAAAAACTTTCAATATCCCAAGAAAAAACCTAAGATATGGTAAGTCATTGGAACCGGGTTTTTGTTGCCCGCAAATCCACTCCAAAACCTTGGTAATCAGAAGGAGTCATTCTTCATGAGTGTTGCTCACTTATCTCTTTAGATATGTTTAGTATATATATATACTGAAAAGTATGAATTGTATTGAATTGTATGATAGTACTTAGTACTAAATCATATATCATATGTTCAGATCATATGTACTATATAAAATACTATATAAATCATGACTTCACCCATCGCTTCAGGAATCAGCATGACCTTTCAGATGGAATTGGGCGAGGCATCTTTTTATCGTTTCTGCTGCCGAGACGCTGGTTGCTCTGAGATTGAAAGCAACGACACTCAGCGAGTTGACTGGGGGAAGGGAAAGCCAGTTCCAACTATACTTGAAGTGTGTGTCAGTAAAGATGAAAATATGTACGATCAAGCAAACAGACTTCAGATTGGTCACGAACTCAACATTTGAACCGTACTAACTGCTCAATGTTGGCCTACAAGAAAGGTTACACGCTGGTGTGTTTAATAAAGTTCCAAATTGGGTTCCGTTGGCGCAATTGCCAGGCAGTTGCAAAGGGTGATCATAGGGCCACATTCAGTCATCATTTCGATCCACTCCCCTGGGTGAATCATCGTTGGGTACAGTAGTTTAACGCCTTAGATCTTGCTCTAAATGGGGAATATCACAAGATCCACATTTCTAGCAATACCCAATATTATATAAGATTGAGAACAATGGGACATATCATAAGATCCACATTTTATGTACATTTATAGCATAAATGGGGATATCGGGATATCTTCCTATTGTGCTGATCCTATCGGAATTCTGAATCAGTACCTGAGTAGCTGGCTGATCAGGTTGCATCCATCGTGTGGCGGTCACACTTTATAATATATATACTACCCCCTGGTAAATTAACATAGACCCTGAAAATCACCAATCTTTAATGGAAACTAATCTTCCAACCCCTATCTGCCAGGGTCTATGTTAATTTACCAGAGGGTATATACCAGTAATTAAGGTTTAGTAAGATTAGTAGTTTACTACTACCATATTATCATATTGGTAAATAATAACTTTAGTATACTGTGTACTCAGTGTTGAAATATCATATTAGTAAAATTTAGTAAACATGTTACTACCAATGGCCAACGAGTTTGTGTCTCAGGCTTCTCAAAGGTTGGGGCCCAGTCTGTCGAACATTTTGAGCCACAAGCTCACAGTCGTCGTCTTGGGCTGATGGCCAGGTAAGAAAAAATGAGATGCCATGAACTGTAGCCCGAAAGCTGATTCATGATATTGTGGTTGGGTTTCATTCCAGCTTGTTGGTTAAATGTGTTCAACATTGTTGACATGACTTAAGCATTTACTATATTACTTGGTGATCGCTCCTAGCATGTTGTTGCCCATCTTCAATCCCAAACATTCCCAAAGCATCGATTTGCCACTGCCTCCGGAGGATCAGAAGTCACAACTTCGTTTGAAGCTGATGATTGCTCCACAACAGTTTGGCACCTGCCAACTCCAACTGAGAGGTCTACAAAGCGCCTAGCTGATCGCGGAATTGGATCTGACATGATCTGACGAACCATCCACCAACGTCCCAACAAGGGTTAGTGAATTTGGATAGCTTCACATGTTTTTTTCTAGATTTTCATGTTGTAGCTGGAATTTTGATGCTGGGGTTGGAACATTTAGGGATCCAATCATATTCTGATGAGGATGCATTTTAGGGCTATTATGAGGCGCTTGGTTTTTGGTTGTTATTGGAACTTCCAATGGAAATGGGATTGGCTCCCCATGGTATATTCATATCTCGATAGCTTCATTGGTTGCCTCCATTTCGGTGGTTGGGTTTCTCTATGTTTTTGTGTCTTCCCCCCCTCGGAATAAACATACGGAAATACATGGAAATACCTACAGGAAACCACAATTGATTGTTGTTTGCCAACGGGGTTTCCAGGTTGAACAGGCGGTACTGAGATTCTGGTTGCCAGTAAACACTACTTCAAAGAACGTCGATGTCTTTCGCACTGAGAGTTGTCTAACCAACCACAGCTGGGATGTAGAGCCCAAAATGGTGGGTGAAACAGCGGCTGCGTCACCAGCAATTTTAACCATTTTAGCCAGGCTCACGCTTTAGCCAAGCTAGCCAAGCGCTGCTGACTCAGCTCATCTTTGCTCATACTGAGGCAACACCTACAATTTCACAGTGCTATCTTTGAGACACCTTTCCACTGCGATGAATGCTGAATTGGAGGCCCCCTTTGCTCCGTATCGCGCAAAACAGCATGCCTACGACTCCGACTTGGTCAAGCCGGATGGCGTAGAGGAGCTGGTGCTGTCGCCAGGCTGAAGCAATTTGGTCACTGTCATACAGTCGTACACCATCCCCGGGTCATCACCATTTTTATGGTATGTTTACCATCCCCAAGTGCTAGGTTTATTATTGGATATACCACATTGGTCAACATTGGTAATTTGCTTTGGTATGACCAACGTCGTAGTCAGACACTTTTGTACTTTTGGGTTCCCATGGGCTCTCACTGAATGGTTAACAGTTATATATATATAGATTGATGATTTGGGTTTTGCTGATCCTTTTGGGTCTTGAATTCTGCTGTGGTCTTCAGTTTTCATTTGACTGGGAGAAGGGCACTGAGCGCTGTGTTGGGATGTGTTGGGAGTTGTAATGTTTGTTCATTATGAGCTCCAAAACTGCGTTTGCTTGCAGATTTTGGAGGAGAATTTGAAGGTTTTGAAGTCAATCGTCCGTCCAGATATGTTTCTGTGCCCCCAGAATCGTCTAAGTCTAAGAGCCAAATTTGCCGGTCTACCATCCTTCCAATGGTGTATGATGATAATGTCATTTGGCAAAGGAGCACACCCCATGTAAAGCTATTTCTAGATGATTTTAACATGCAATGTATATATATATATATATTTATTGAAATTATATATGCTTATACATGGATACATTAGATGAAGGTCTGTATATGACAATTTTTGTATATGTTGATACAATAGATACAAGACATATAATCATATATATATATACATATATATATATATATATATCGTCCATTGCCATGTCAGATTCCCTGGACCCCTCACTGAGGACCAGTACGCTCCAGATCGACGCCTCTCGCATCCGGCCCTCCCTGGTGGCGTATGGCCTCCGCGCAACGAGCAACGCGTCCGCGTACGACCTGACGCTGGAGCAGTCCAAGACTTACAGCTCGGTGACGCTCAAGGCGAACATCTCTGAAGCTTGGACTTGAAGTTAGATGGATGATTCTGGATGATGGATGTTAACAACAACAACAACAACAACAGCCAACAACAACAACAACAGCAACAACAACAACAACAAACAACAACAAACAACAACAACAACAACAACAACAGCAACAGCAACAGCAACAGCAACAGCAACAGCAACAACAACAACAACAACAAACAACAACCACAACCACAACAACAATAACAACAAACAACAACCACAACAACAACAACAGCAGCAACTCACAACAAACAACAAGCAAAAAACAACAAACAACAAACAACAAACAACAAACAACAAACAACAACAACAACAACAACAGCAACAGCAACAGCAACAGCAACAGCAACAGCAACAGCAACAGCAACAGCACCAGCACCAGCACCAGCACCAGCAGCAGCAGCAGCAGCAACAGCAACAGCAACAGCAACAGTAATAGCAACAAACAACAGACAACAACAACAACAACAAACAACAGACAACAGACAACAGACAACAGACAACAGACAACAGACAACAGACAACAAACAACAACCAACAACCAACAACCAACAACCAACAACCAACAACCAACAACCAACAACAACAGCAACAAACAACATACAACAAACAACAACCAGCCACCAACAACCAACAACAATAGCAACAAACAACAATAGCAACAAACAACAATAGCAACAAACAACAATAGCAACAATAGCAACAATAGCAACAACCAACAACCAACAACCAACAACCAACAACCAACAACCAACAACAACAACAACAGCCAACAACAACAACAGCAACAACAACAACAACCAACAACAACAACAGCAACAACAACAGCAACAACAAAAACAACAACAACAACAACAACAACAACCAACAAACAACAAACAACAAACAACAAACAACAAACAACAAACAACAAACAACAAACAACAAACAACAAACAACAAACAACAAACAACCAACAACAAACAACAACAACAAACAACAAACAACAAACAACAAACAACAAACAACCAACAACCAACAACAACCAACAACAACAACAACACCAAACAACAAACAACAAACAACAAACAACAAACAACAAACAACAAACAACAACAACAATAACAGCAACACACACAACAAGCAACAAACAACAAGCAACAACCAACAAACAACAAACAACAAACAACAAACAACAAACAACAACCAAACAACAACAACAACAGCAACAGCAACAGCAACAGCAACAGCAACAGCAACAGCAACAGCAACAGCAACAGCAACAGCAACAAACAACAAACAACAAACAACAACAGACAACAGACAACAGACAACAGACAACAAACAACCAACAACCAACAACAAACAACAAACAACAACCAACAGCCAACAACCAACAACCAACAACAACAAACAACAAACAACAACCAACAACCAACAAAAACAGCAACAAACAACATACAACAAACAACAACCAGCAACCAACAACCAACAACCAACAACCAGCAACAATAGCAACAATAGCAACAACAACCAACAACAATAGCAACAATAGCAACAAACAACAAACAACAAACACAATCAACAACCAACAACCAACAACCAACAACCAACAACCAATAACCAACAACCAACAACAACAGCAACAACAACAAGGTGCTGCTAGGTCTGATTTTTTTTTAAAAATTGCCATTTGGAGAGATTTGGATTGAAGAACTTGGGGAGTAGCCTGTGCCTCATCCATTTCGCCTAGCCCCCCCAAAACTCAGATGAGGCTCAAAGCGAACAGAAACACAATACAATACAGACGCACCACCAATCCGGGGTTTCGGGTTGCGTTTTTTTGGGGGAGTGAGTGATCAATGTGTATGTAACTGTATGTATTTTATAATTAAGCTCGCTACACACTTTGATTTTCAGCTGGTTGGGCATTCCATCGGGTTTCCCAAGAATTAGGGAACTCAAAAACGGCGGAACCTTGTCATTTTTTGCAGGGTCTTTCATGGCTTGGGGGCTGCTTGCTGTGGGAAACACCCAGCTCATATTCCACAACACGTTTAACATTCAGCCGATGATCAACAAACTGCCAAGATGAAACCATCAAAATGTGTAAAATTATGGTGTTTTGAATTGTTGAACATGACTTAACTGTCAGAAAGTAACGGTCTACCCATATGGGCAGGTACCACAATTTCCACTGGTTGGTGATCAAAGGAGTTAGGATTATACTGCAGTTATATGATATTATATGTATATATATATATAATGTAGTATAATCTAAGTTAATATCATACCATATCGTATCATATAATAGCATGTCATATAATATCATATGATATCATATAATATAATATAACATAATATAATATAATATAATATAATATAATATATTGTAATTCAATTTAGTATAAATGTTGATAATATAATATAATATAATATAATATAATTTAATTTAATATAATATAATATAATATACATATTAATATATATTGATATAATTGTATAATGCAATATGACACTGTATATTGGAATATATAATATATTATAATGTGATATATTATAGTATGATATACTATAGTATGATATGATATCATTTGATATAATATGATATTATATGATGTGATATTGTGTTGTATTATATGTATATATTAAATATTATTATATGTAGATATTATAAGTATATATTCTATTCTATTCTATTCTGTTCTCTTCTATTCTATTACATTAACTTATATTACATTATATGCTGTTTTATTATTATATTGTATCATATATATATATTATATCATATTATATTATATTACATTACAATATATGTATAACTATTCATGATATTAATTTATATAATATTATATTTTGTTTTTTTTGTATTTTGTCAATTATTATATTGTATATATATATATTGTATTACATTTTTTTAGTATATCATATCATCATATCATATCATATCATGCACCCTGCGCCTTGAAGGAGATTCGTGATGCGTTGAATGTGACGCTGATCATCACCTTGCAACCGGAGGACGGGACTCCTACAGAAGTTGGTACATTGCATGTACTCAACCTAGAGAAACATATACCCAAACAGCTGTGTCCCACAGTTACCCTCTGGTTATTTAACATAGCCATGGAACATGGCCCATTTATAGATGGTTTACCTCTGTTTCCCTATTGAAAATGGTGATTTTCCATGGCTATGTTAAATAACCAGATAGTATAAGTTGTTTCATGTCTACCCATTCAACATCATTCAACTGCGATGTATGATGGTATCCACCTTGACTCCAACAGTTCCGGTAGTTATAAACCAAGGGGAACTGATTTTTTTGGGGCCCCACAGATCACCCGGTTCCACCCAACCTCCGTTTGATCGGGGCAGGATGAGTCAGTGAACTTACCTTCACAGATCAATTCTAATGTGTATCAGGCCTGGCGGTCTCGTTGATGGTGGGGCCCTCCGATGTTTTGCGGTAATCTGTCAAAGACTTTGCGAACTGGAAAATTTTACAATTTTTCTATAGATAAATTATGGTAAATTATTGAACTCAATGGGCCATCTAAGCCATAGCTATGTTAACCTACCAGATCATTAGTACTATCCAACATATCTCATAGTGATAGTGCTGGTGTTGGAGGACTTAGGGAGGCCTACACGAAGAATCTATCACTGTTTCCGATCACTTCGGGAGACTCCTTCAGAGGGAATTGGATCAGAAGCCGGGGATCTGGGGATTATACTACTCAGTACAGGAAAAAAACGGGGAAGATTGGGGATGATCATCAACTGGTGATCCCATGGGAAATCCTGTTCTTAAAGAAGCAGCTGTCTGGAATGACACGAGTGGATTTTTAACGTCTGCAGGTGTCTGTGCGAGTCTTCACCATTGAAGAGAGGTTGAAACAATTGCTGTCAGAAATCTCAGAATTGCAAGGCCGCATTGATGCTCGGTTTTTCAATAAATGACAAAATATACTGTAGGATCTACAGGATGTATTTGACAATTATGAAATATATATTATATTATATTATATTATATTATATTGTATTATATTATATTTGTCAATTATGAAATCGGATTATTGGAAATCTACAGGAACTCCCCAGATATTCCTGTCGATTTCCCTTTCAATCCAGCCATTGAGTTTTGACCAAAGCTTTCAGCATAGCACTGATCAGGAAGAAGGCATAGATCACTCAGTGGTTCCACATGTCTGTGTTCTTACGGGGTTTAGACTGCCACAAACATGTACAAATATCAACTATGGCGGTGAACACAGTGGAGGAGAAGATAAGTAAGCTTCTGAATCGGGAGGGTGTCGCGACCACTCCCTTTTTGAGTTGTCACAAAATTCGGATACCCCAATCTATGCCATGTTAAGCCCGTGAAACATGGGAGTGGTACACTACCTTGGAGACAGATCCCAAAATTCCAGTGCCATTTCTGGGTGAACTTTGACCCAGAAATGGCACTCGCTGAGGACGCGAACCAAGAGATGTCTTCCCAGTTTGAACTCGCTGAGAACTTGCGGAAGTTGGAGAAAGCCACGGTGGCACGGCATCTCGGTGGTTATGACCTCCCAAAGCACCAAAGCAAAGCCAGTTGGTTGGAGTGACTCCAAGGGGTCATTGTTTGAATCATTATCATTATTTATATCATATATATATATATACTATAGAGTTATTCTTGGATTACCAGATTTTGGAGAGTAACTCCAGAAAACACTCACATTTTTAAGTGAGTATTTGCAGGATTCATTTCATTTCAGATTGTCCAAAAGTGGAGACTGCCTATCGATCCAGCAGTAGAAGGGCATGACACTGGGTTTTGGGGACAGGTTCAGCTTGGCAATTCACAGCGCAAACTACTTCATCAATCTTCTATGTGAAAGGGACTTTGCATGATAGGATAGGATTGGTGTTGAACCAAGATGTCATATAATGATCTTCACAGTGTGAAGATTGAAATCCCAAGAAGAGCCGCAAGACACGGATCCGAAAGAACGGGACCAGGAATTTGTATGAGTTTCTTTGCTGGTGTTTATTCCTGTAGTCTTATTGCTCAACCCAACTTAATCCCACCAAACACGGGCATTCTACATATATATATAGAGATACACACAAATACTGGGTTGGATGGTTTTCAGAACTGGACTCAGATTTGGCGCCCACATGAGCTCAGGAATGAGCTCCTGCGACGGGCATATCGAAATCAACATCCTGACACCAGATTCGTGAACTCAGAGTGCGCCTGCTGGAAACCACTCGGGAGACTGCTGGATGTCAGTGATCGATGTTTTCTCGTTTTCTCGTTGGCAGGATTTGCCAGAATATGCCAGGTTGTGGTCTTCATTACTGTGTAGGCTTACTGTTGTTGGGGTTGTTTGCCCTTTTAAATATGGTAGCTGCGTGTCTTCTGGCTATCCCACAAAAAAGGGGGCCAAGCGGCCAACATGCATAGATGTGATGACATGTCATGACCAACTAATGGGAAAATCAGATCAAAATAATCACATTTGTTATTAGATAGTAATAATTTAGTAATATCATATCTATATGTGATAAGATATATATAAAATCATAGCATGATATAATGATATCATAGCAAATAGTCACAACTGTTATAAAGAATGGGATGTTTGATGTTTGATAAAAATAATGGTTCCAAGGCATCTCCAAAAAGCCTTGCAGTTTTTTTTCGGGTCAGCTTTGAGGCGCGTGACCTTTCTGACCATTGGCGTCACCGGCACGGGCAAGTCGGAGTTGTGTCGTTGCTCGGTGACGGAGCACAGGTCTGTTGGCTCGATCCTAATTTTCCCAGTGTATTTGGGACATTTTTGGGCGTTTTTCGGCTATCTCCATTTTTAGACACAAACATTGATGTGGTTAGATGATGTTAGATGATTCTAAACCATTAACATCATCTAACATTAGATTCTAATGTTAGATGATGTTAGATGATGATAAATGATCAACAAATCCGAATGACACTTAAATATTGAAGGTTCTAATTAAACTGGTTGATTCGAGATTGTGATTCGAGTACTCCAGTGCTTTGGGGATTGGCTCGGCGTACGCACAGCTCAGGGGCTCAACTCACAAGGCCGGTGCAAGTTCTCCAGTGGAAATCCTGTGGGTTGTATGAACATTGGACAATGGGATAACCATATGGGTATGGGTCAAAATTAGGTACCCCAATAATTGGATGGTTAATACTAAACTAGACATTCACATCTGTGGTCCCCTAGGTCTTCCATTTTGACAATGGGATACCCTCTGGTAAACTAACAGTTAGCTATGGAAAATCACCATCTTTAATCGGTAAATCAACTATAAATGGGCCATGTTCAATAGCTATTTGACAAATTACCAGAGGGTAACCATATCCATCCCATTATCCATCCCATGTTGAGATCTCCCAGTTTCAGATGATTTCCTCATATGGTGCAAGGTGTGTAACTCCGATCCATGGATAAGCATGGTTTGCAAAGGGATTGTAACATCCTCATAGGATCTGTCAGATGTTGTGGTTGATTGGTTGATATATGTTGATATCATTCTCCAGTGGCTAAGCATTGACAAAGTCAAAAAGACTCCAAAAGGAGTACCGGAAGCTTGCGCAAGCCAAAAGTGAGGCAAAAGTGACGGATTTCAGAGATTTCACCCCATTTTCTCAAGAAATGGGAGGTCCTCCATTCTGAGAAGCAGAAATGGCTCCCAGGTTGGATGACTGGCAAGGCGGACGAATGTCAAAGCAGCGATAGCATGGAGTCACACACCAGTTACTGGGATGACCCGTGACCGCCGTGACCGGTGCCCGGAATCCTAAGTGGATCTAAGATGTTCTAAGGGATTTATTATATATATATATTATATACACATGGTTACTGGGTTATCCTTTAGTTTGGTAAGTAAGTGGGTCATGTGGGGGACTTGTTTTTCTGTCAAAAGGAGATACCATGAAATGGACTATAACCAGCTAAACAAAGCTGAAAAATGAGCTTATGTATTAATGTAATATATGTATATGTATATATATATATAATATACATGGAATAAAACATTGATACCTGTTACCTGCAGGGATTATTTCACTTAGTTTCCACTTAGTAAGTGGGATACACAACCAAGTACAGTAGGAGTTCGAATTGGATTGGAGACCACAAGGGGGTGCAAAAGGTCCATTTGCGGTACATTAATGTGAATCCAGACCAAAAGTGATTCATCATATGTTTGTAAAAACAAAATGAACCAATGATCGATATGTATGATATATATATAGGGAGAGAGATACATATATAGATTGTCATCACATTTCATCACTCACAAACCATTGATTTATCACATTTTGGTGGTCATAACTTACATGCCATGGGTCAAACGTCAAGGCCACGGCCATTGTCGCAACAAATCTTGACACCATCCAGATTTGTTCTGTTTCTCAGGCAAATCCGAAACAAATCGTGACTATGAAAATCATAGTTCACCAAAAAACACCCAGATCTTTTGAGACTTCAAAGAAGAACCGTTTTTTTTTTGGAGAAGACCAGAACTCCAAGAATCAATGGATGTGACGTAGTGACATCCTTTCCTTATTTTGGTGACCCCTGGATCTTCCATTGGAGCGAAGCTGTTCAGGTGAAATCCATCGAATCCAAGCGCATGCCTTTGGCGACAATCGCTTGCAGCCTTTGATCGAATGGATCGATACCCCTGGGAGAGGAGACACCAGGGGTGAAAGTTTTGACAGCAAGTTGCGTGGCTGACAGGACTTGGTGTTTTAGTGAGGTGAATTTCCTGTACCTAGTTATAAAATGTTGTAAATGGATGTAAATGGGAATAACTTCGATTCTATGTTTCATGATGTTTCACCATTTCTATCCCCTAATGTTCCCAGTAGTTCATATGTTGTCATGTGTCATATACTTTGTTTAATGCTCTAATCTGAAGCCCTCTTCAAGCACAACAACTGTTTATATTTGCCACTTAGACTTCAATACTCACATTTTTGTTTATGTTTTTTTGATCCCAAGTTTACTAGGCCGGTTGCGCTTTCAATCCTTTTTTTTGCAGTACTTTAGTCATGTCCTTTTCCATGGGTACTTCACAATTCGCGGGAAAACTATCAGTTTTGTGCAGATCCGATATATTAGTTTGATATTTCTTGTATTGCGTTTGTTGCTAGTAGAAATTAGCGTTTCTTCGAGCAAACAAACAACTTTTTGCCTGCTTAAATCTCCATCCTTTGAGGCAACATGCGCCAACGTCGAATTTCTAGGTAGTCAATTCATTGTTTCCCACGCTGCAATCCTTCCAATCCTTCCAATCGGCCTTTTGGAAACAACTCGGAATCGTCCTCATGTATAATGTCACCCTTTTCCAGCCAATGGGTCCCACAAAATATATGTTAAACTATAGGATCATCAAAACTGGAGCATTTTATATATGTAATTTCTTTCTGAGTATTTACCTTCTTATTCTTCGTCTTCTTCATCATCAGCATCACTTACATGCGTGGCATATCATTCCATTATAAATCCGTATGATATCCTGGGATATTATTCCCTAACAACTCAGATATTTCTATACGCTCGTAATGTCATCATCACAATCTCCATACTAAAAAAATCATACAGCTATCCAAAATCACAATGTTTTATGGAAAATCAACGTAAATCATCCAACAATTGGCCATCTAAAACCATGACATTTCCTCCCGTGCTTATGGTTGGCTGGAAAATCCACCAAGGACGACGATGGATTCTCAACGAGTTTACTCGATTTATAGTTGATTTTCCCAGATGTTCCCAACCATATTGATTGTTCATTAGGATTGATTAAATTATAGTTTAAGAGGATTATATCCAATCTTATATAGGTTATATTGATCCTCCAATTATAGGTGATTTTCTCAGCTATAAACCTTCATTTATCACCGGAGTATGGAACCATATGGAACCCATGGGTCACCCAGCTGTAGGCTTTGGAACCGCACCATGTCGCAGCTGCTGCAGCGCGGCAAAGAAGGCGCCGTCATCGACCGCATCGTCTGGGTGGTGAACGCGGCCTGGCAGCGGGCCACGGAGCTGCGCAACCGGATGCTGCAGGAACTGCGTGGCGCGGATCTGAACCAACTGGATGGGGAGATGACCATGAAAAATGGGGAGAACAAGACCCCTCTGAAAGGGTTCAGCAAGGCCCCGGATGGGGTGGTTAGTATTCCCCATTTTTGTATATTTCTTACCTCATGGTAAATTAACATGTGGACCCTGAAAATCACCAATTTTTAATGGATACTAATCTTCCAACCCCGATGACTGCCAGGGTCTATGTTAATTTACCAGAGGGTAATGGCAGTAATTAGATGTAATTAGTATGGAGATGTCATGGGATATGATGGATATGGATATTTGACTACCCTTTTGGATTTTTCATGGGGATGGCTTCATTTGGGGTAAACTATAAGATAGATGTGGAAAATCAGTATGCTAAGAAAATGATCTACGGTAATTTAACCTAGCTATAGATCATTTACCATGATTTACCCATTAAAATGGTGACTTTCCATTGTTGAACCACCAGAGGATAAGCAACAAAATTGGGTTTTAATCTCCAAAAACAATAGTAATTATAATGGAAATAGATTTGGATACTTGGTGCTAGAGTCTGCTAGAGGTCACGATGTAAATGATAGGTAGTCAGCCAACCACCCCAATTCAGTGAACCCCCCCAGTAATCAAGATGGTGAATAATTTAAGACGTGCTTATTATTAATGTGGGACGCCTTATTTAAACACCTACCATTTGGGGATGGTGTTCCACCCATTGCTGGTGATTTTGAGATAGCGTATTCTTGGGTTTAGCACATTAGGGTTTTTTGATGGCCAATAAACCCTCAATCCTATCCCTGTGGGGTCAGTCTTTGAGGCTCAGCATCCCGTGAAAACAAACCATTTTTTTCGTTGAGGATGTAGTAACCATCAACATATGATCAAGTATGGGCGGTGTTTGAATCAGCTATCAAGTATATTGTCTGCTAATCTGCTAATTAGTTGTTATAGTCTTGGGTTGTGTATTCATATATCTCATTTTCCTGCAGGAGGTTGAAATTTAGTTACATGTATCTATTGAACCATCAACAAACAGTCGGATGTGTTCAAACCCCGCAAAATGAGTCAATACCTGGGTTTTACCACTTACTTACATTTTATGTATATGTGTATTGCAGGATGTAAAATGGTGTTTCACATATGTGTTTTTAACTATATAGACATCACGTAAACCTATCAACCGTCAAAACACAGCTTACAAAGTACCAGGATGAATCAATCAAAAGTGTTGTTTGATGTATGGGGGACGGGATTTGTCAATAGCAAAAATGTGTGAATGTAACCATGATCCAACATCCACGGAATTCCACGGAGGATTGATGGTTGGAAGCTTGGAAGCCGGAGTCCGACACATCTGAAGTCTTTGGGATATTTTAGGAACAGAGCACAGCAATCACATCCATGTCGGGAATAGTTGGGACGTACGGTTGATCATATTTCATCATTATTTGACACAAATGTCCAGAAGCAGAAAGTTTGAAGTATCATGGGCTGCGGACCTATTGTGATTGCAATCATAATGGTTCAGTGTTGCCGGGACTTGTCGAAGGTTTGGGTTTTTCAAGTGGCACTTCCGATGAATCCTGGCCGCGTTGACGCTGCGACCTCGGGCGCTGAGGTATGTCCTTTGGTGTGGACCTGTATCAAAACCTGGTGATCATGTTGAACTTCCTGCCTCACTCAGCCAATAAGACGGAGTATGACGAAGTGGACATGGCATGTTTTTTTCGCAAATGGTCTGGGAAAATGGCAGGTGAATGGCTGAGTTGATTGGATATGCAGAAATATGCCGATATTTTGATGGAGAAATCACGCTTTTTACACAAAGAAACAAACTATAAACTACTAAACTGTAGAGGTATCTGAGTTTTGGTATCTGAGTTTTGCCATAGTAATTGCCCCACCAGTATGAAAACCCGGAAACCATCAAGTTCTGGGATTTCACTGGAACCTCCAGCAGATTCCTCAGACATTTCTGCTATGTTGAATCTGCTTGGATTCTCTCTGAGTTTTGCTCATTCCATGGATTGATTTGAGATTTAAAAACACAACAGTATTTCATTGATCCATGTATTTTCCATGTTTCAATCCATTGTCACAGCATTGATTTGAGACTGGACAATATGTTTTCAATATTCAACTCCTGAGTACTCTTGAGTTGCCTCTGTTTGTCCATTAAGTTGGGAGAACATTGCTGAGATGGTGTTTTTTTTTTTGTACCGATATGCCAGGTGAAACGAAGGCAAAAGGAGAAATTTGTGAATTGGATCATGAAACGAGACTTGGATTAATTTGGGTGTATTAAAACATTGAGGGATTGTTAGGAGCATATCCAATATTCATGTTGGTTATTGGGTTTCCAACATTTATGAAAATGAGGAATTGATCCCCCAATTGCAATTTTAAAAATTTTGATGCTGATAGGGAAACGGATGGAAACGGAAATATGATAAAGCTATACACATAGTGGTTGCTGGTTTGGAACATTTTCATTTTTCCATATATTGGGAATAATAATCCCAAGTGACTAATATTTTTCAGAGGGGTGGAACCACCAAGCAGAATAAGTTACAAGATGTTGCAAGCACTGTCATCCATATCGTTGATAGTTAAGGATCAGTTTTTTCGCGGTTCCGGGTTGCTTCATAGCCGTGCTTTTCTTGACTGGCACTGTTCAGGTTTATCAGCAGAATGTTATGCACGTATCAAATGATCGTTGGTCAATAGATAGTGTTAAGACTGTTGATAATATGTCAATATTGTTATACAATGTTTGTTATTTATTGTTGGTTGTATATACCACTAAATGCATACATCTGTATGCATATGACCATTTGTCAAAAATAGTTGTTTAGAAGTTTAGTATTGGTTGTTGATAATTCATCTGGGTCTACTGTTTTTTCCTCTTCGTTATGAGGCGGCACGCAACTAAATTCAGCAATTC
>Ga0126342_10001766_pt1 | contig 31703 bp, 19 predicted proteins | sample Cyp1metagenome_FD_92528 | JGI IMG/M metagenome (GOLD analysis project Ga0126342, IMG submission 92528) | Coral microbial communities from Lord Howe Island, Old Settlement Bay, Australia - Cyphastrea 1 metagenome | ecosystem: Host-associated > Invertebrates > Cnidaria > Coral ...
ATAAAGGGTGGATAAAGGGTTGATAGAGGCTGGAGGACCGGTAGGTAGAGGGTTGAAGGTTGGATAAAGGGTGGATAAAGGGTTGATAGAGGCTGGAGGACCGGTAGGTAGAGGGTTGAAGGTTGGACAAAGGGTGGATAAAAGGTTGATGTTGCTTGCAACTTTGCGTGTATGGCGACACACAAAAAAAAAGAGAGGCGGCCTTCAAGTCTTGCACGGTTGCATCATAGGGAAACCAGAAAAGGCATGTCTGTCCGAACTCGCTCTTGGCAAGCACCGGGAAACCTCACAAAAGAGCATGTGTTATGTTGCTTTTGGGATGGATGGTAGACGTATGATGAATAATGCTAAGTACCTTGCGCTCCTGCTTTGAAGGCATCATTGATACAAGGCGATCGCGCTGAAAGCCTGATGCAAGCAATTGTGGCACAAGGCGTGTGCTTATGCTGATGTGTATTGGACATACCTTTCCTTGCGAAGCTGCCATAGAATTGAGGTCGAGGCTGTGACCAACACCTGCAATGAAACTATCACTGAATCAAGCTGAAATGACATTGCTGTGCTGATCCGCAACATGTCACATTGTGTCGCATGACACGCAAACTCTATGTTGAAACCGTCACTCGACAGGTAATCAACTGGGTCTCTGACTTCGTGAAGGCGTAAAGCCCCACGGCAGTGATACATGTAAATGTTGCTCACTTGAGCCCTCGAAGTCCAATTACCAACGCTCTTTGACGAGTTCCAGCGTTTTCAAGCTGTCCTTGATCCTGCTCTCGAATCCTCTCCTCCCATCTCTTCCTCTAACCTTTGAGGTGGAGCTTCTTCATTGCTAACGGCTCAGGCGTTTCCATGACACACGGTCAGGTGGATCACAAACAAGACTGCTGTGCTGCAAGAAATCGATGATCATTTCCACCCAGAATCGAACCTGCAAACGCAGCATCAGAAGGCTTAGCTTCTACCGACTGAGCCAAGCTGGCGCTGCCACCTTGTTTCATTTTTGATTGAAGCGCTCATTGCGCCCTGTCTCCGCCTTTCGCGCTCATTGCGCTGTCCGCTTCTCCGGAAGCCTCGCCCGTCGCTGATCAGTGAATCCAAGGCACTCATCTTGCAGCAGGGCATTGTAGATGCACTTCTGCACAGCAATGGAGGGCGTGGTGCCATCCGCCTGTCAACGAGTCATGGCCCCATATTTGGGTGTGAAAAAGGGGGGGCCTTTGACTAACCAGCAATATTATGGATGTTTGAGAAACATATTATATATATATAGGTAGGCAACCACCAACAATAATAATGAACTACCAATAATAATAAAAATAATAATAATGATTTATAGTAATACTAATGAAGGATATTCAAACTTATAAGGATATATAATCAACACAAATACTAGCTATTTCACGCGCAATTTTCTGGAAAAATTAGATTTCACCATCAATTTCAGGGATGGCAATAGGATTCACGGGGAAACCGAAAATCAGTTTACAGTGAGATTGATGAACAAATTTGATTCGTCGAAAACGAGGATCTCAGTGATAAATATTACCCAACCTGATTATGTCAACAGTTTGCTATTGAAAATAGCCCATAGATGATTTACCTATTAACAGTGGTGATTTTCCATAGTTTTTTGTAACAGTTTACCAGAGGCTAATAAACATATGGAATTGGTGGTATGTGACATTGCACATGATTAAAAACAAAGTTCTGGGCTAAAACCATTCACTCTACCAAACATACAAGAATGTAAATCTGGTCCCATGGCCGATCTCTATGATGCCACAGACATGGTTGATCCAAACATGGTGTCCCCCAAAGCCACATGGAAACCTGGGTGGGGGGATGCTGAGTTTCAAGAACAGAGAGCAGTGGTTCGAAAACTGGTTGAAGTTAAGAAATGAATTCCCAATTGACGGATTGTGAATGATTGTCATACATAATCCCCAATCTATTGGTTGCTTTTTTGGTTACTATAATCATCAACCATCCTTAAACCATCCTTAAACCATCCTTAAACCATCCTTAAACCATCCTTAAACCATCCTTAAACCATACACAAAACCACAATATTCCAAAAAAAAACAAGGCAATATGACCACAAATAACAACCAATCAACAAGGCTTTGAAGATCGCTGTGGCCTCAAAGGAGTGATGATGAGTGATGTGACGAGGGATCCAGGGTTTATTTTATGGGAATAAACTTACCCTCTGGTAAATTAACAGTTCGACCCTGGCAGTCATCGGGGTTGGTTCAGACTAGTTTCCATTAAACATGGGTGATTTTCAGGGTCTATGTTTATTTACCAGAGGGTATATATTATTAAACATCACCCATAGTGGTAACCATAGTTCGACTTCAGTCTCGCTGCCCAAGCCATCTGGCTTGGGATCCAGTAACCCCATCTGAAGATCATCACCCATCATGGCGATCCCGTGACTGTCTCCTCAACCGGTGATGATGTTTCGACGAGGAATCTCCGTGGTTTCTATCGATGTTAATTAATATACATATAGTTTATTTTATCAGTTACCATTTTGTGTATGACTTGTTAGATATGATCTGTGTAAGTTACAATTTCACAATTCATGAATGACAGTATAAAACTATGATATTGTCCAGAGTGTATAAAGTATACAATAACATATCAATTACAAACAATGGATTTTAAAAAAATGCTATCCCCATACTATCAATATATGTATATATGTAATGTTTGATATGATGTCCCCATCCAACCTGCGAAAGTCTCTCAGAAACGGCACCTCGATCTTGGCGTTGATCTCGGTCCACTCTTGGAAGCTCAGGCGCCGGCGTTCGTGCTCCTCCACATCATCCGGAAGCACCCTTCCGCGCCACGGTCACGTTGGGAAAGCCCCAGTTGTAGAATGGGATATCTCAAAGTTAGGGAACTAGATCTTACCAGCTTAGAGAACATATAATAACTAATATCAAAATAATCTCAAATTATATAATTATTTCATATCTCTAGGGACCTTGCAGTAAAGGCTTATTCACCAATTCCTAGATGTGATGATCCTCAAACATGCTGATGACTGGGGCATGATGGAAATGGCATTGTTGGCATTGTTTTGCCAAAAAAGCGACACACAAAACAAGTATATATATATAATTAACAATACTTATTAGAGTCCATTTGGTCATGTAAACTTACATAATAATATCATAGCTCTAAAAATGGACATATTACATGTAAACATAAAGTACACATAACATCACCAGGAACCGTTGTGGCATTCCAAAGATCTTCCAGGTTTGATCCCGTTGGGGCCGCAATTCTCGCCACAGAGACGGACTCGCAGAAATGGAAACAGTACCAACAGTGCAGAAATGGAAATGGCACATTTATAGTGGATTAACATGGTTTAATATGGTTTTATAAGGATTATAATGGGATAATGATGGGATAATACTGGGAAAATGGAACAAATTACCATCTGGTTATGACTAACATAGCCATGGAAAATCCCAACCATAAATGGAGGTTTCTAGCTGGGAAAATCATCTATAAATGGGCCATTTTCCATGGTTATGTTAGTTTACCAGAGGTTAAACAATTTCGAACAACATAGGAAGACTTGGTGGTTTGAGAAACAAATTCAACCAAAGAACGACTTTTAAGTTTTTCGATGGTCCTGAGTTAGGATTCAGGGGTAGTAACTGGCTGATAAAGAACTCTTGACATCTGCCAGCCAAGGCCCGTGTAACTTGGTGACACTGGGTGCCTTGTTCCCACGCGTTGCCGGCGGTGCCTAGATTTTATCATCCAGTAGCTCACAGAAATTTAGTTACTAATTCTGGATGTAAGAAAACTCAAGAACGGTATAATGTGTACAATGTGTATATATATATATCAACAATATGTAATGATCAGAATAACCAATAATAATCCATTCCCAGAGGATCCATGTATGGAATATTTACCTACATTGACCCCTAAAGTAATTTAAAATAATCCCAATGTAGGTAAATATTCCAGCACCATGGATCCTTAGGGATTATCATAATCTTTAACCTATTTATAAATAGCAATACCCTCTGGTGAACTAACATAGCAATGGAAAATCACCATTTTTAATGGGAAAATCCACTATAAATAGCCATTTTCCATTGCTATGTTAGTTCACCAGAGGGTAATGATTAGCAATAGGTTTTGATCCACTGGTCTTTAAAAACCAGAAGCTATTCATCAAACCGTGACGATGAAACCACCGCATCCTCCCTCCAAGGTCACCCACGGAATGGCCGGAAACAAAAAAAACGACAGCTGGTCATAACCTGGATGGTCATAGCCCCAAATATCTGGTTGGTTACTGGTGATTAACAATGGTTAATAATGATTAATAATGGTTCATAATGATTAATAATGGTTAATGAGATATCTGGTTGGTGGTGACTGAACATACCTGGTTAATAGTGGTTAATGATGGTTAATCATTGGTTAATTATGGCTGTTTTTTGGTTGAACCACCTACCCCTCTGAAAAATGATGGAGTTCGTCAGTTGGGATTATGACATTCCCAACTGAATGGCAAGTCATAAAATTCTATGGTTCCAAACCACCAACCAGTGGTGATGTTTCAATGTATTTTCCTGGTTTTGATCCAGCAGTTTTGAACCGTTTTTATGATTACCATCATTTTCCAGTGGCCAACAGAAACTGGTTGGTGGTATACCTACCCCTCTGGGAAATATTAGTCAGTTGAGATGATTATTCCCATATGTGAAATGGAAAATAATCCAAATGTTTGTAACCACCAATCAGGAAATAATTAAGCTACTTCATCTGCCAAACCAAGCTTGCTGGAGATTCAAAAAAATCCCATTTCAAGTCGCCCAGTCGCCTGCGGATGTTCCAACACAGCATCAGGGTGGAAAAGAGCAGCCTGCCGCGATCTGGGTCTAACCATGGGGGAAGACCTTGGACTTTTTGGTCCCTGAACAATCTGACATGGAACATCAAAATGGCGAGTTCCAATCTTAGATAACCCTTACATAACCCTTACATAGGCCTTACCCGGCCTGGTAAACTGTTGCATAACGAACTGGAGAGATCCACCATTTTGTGTGGGTAAATCAACTATAAAGGGCAATTTTCAAAAGCTATGTTAGTTTACCAGAGGATATATATATATATATGGATATATATGGTAGGTCCAATTTAGATTCCTGAAATGGCCATTGATTTGAACAACAATTTGTATGGGTTTCCATGTCAATCTTAAGCGGTGTATAAAATCGAGTCCATGAACAACTGGAACTGCACCAGAATGTCGCATTCCGTCGCAAAAAAAACAACCGCAAAACCCGGTGGAATGTCAAGTTTAAATCATCCATTTATCATGGTGGCTATTCACCACCAACAACAACCACTACTAAGGTTTAATTAACCATATATCTAGTATACCTTCAAATATCATGGGGACTATGAACAATATATAACAATACTAACCACCAGCAAGTTGCAATCAGGGTTTAGCCTCTGGTAAACGAACAGTTTGCTATGGAAAATCAACATGTTTAATGGGTCAATTCGGCTATATTTCAGCTTTAAAAACGGCCATGGCTTCCAGTTCGCAAACTGTTTTTTCCATAAGCAGGTTGGGTATCAAGTTCCAATTAAACAAAAACCTTAGGGATTTGCATCTCAACAACGGAAGGGTTGCTTAAAGCTACCCACATGAAGGACATGGAGATGGCTACCCCGAACAGTTGGCGATCGGAAGGGCTTCGTAAATCAATGGAGACATTGCACTTCAAGAACTTCAAAGCCTTTTTTAAAGTGCAATGATTGGTTGAAGATGCCAGTAATCATTGCACTAATAAGCATTAAATTTTATAAGCATCTTCAATAATAATATATTATCACCATAATTTGATATAGCCCCATATTATAATCCAGCTATATCATATTTTGCTTATGTTTGGCCTGGTTTTTCTGATATGTTTGGCATGGTTTTTCTGGTATCCATAGGGAAAAACAATTCACCAAGCAATATCCATAGGAAATATCCTGGATTTTCACCAGTTATTCAGTTCCCTATGGATCCAAACACCTCCTGAGAAGGCGCTTAACCGTCTTAACCACCCAAATCATACCCCAAACACCTCCTGAGAAGGTACTTGGATCCACAGGGGCTATATCCATAGGAAAAACATACTTAAAATCTCCATGAACCAACCAATTTCCGAGGCCACATTTAAGCTCCTGGAATCCCACGTGCCGTCGCGCCGTCGTGCCTAAATTAGAGAAGTTTATCACTAGGTCAACTAAGTCAACTAGGTCACTAGGTTCAAGGTAAATATTGTGCATATGTAAAAAACATGTGTATATGTACGTATTTGTAAAATATAGAATATATATATATATATATATTATACATAATAAATATATATATATATATTATAGTTGCCTTGAGCAGATAGAATATGGAAATACATGGAAATCTGTGGACATATAAAAGAACATGTCTCAAATGGATGACATTCTCATCAACTCCAGGGGTACGCCACCCGGTTCCCCTTTCGCCTGGACAAGCCCTCCACACTCTGCAGCACTGTGCGCAGCCGCGCGCCACAAACCTGCAAAGCTGGGATCCGGAAATTTTACAGCAGAAAAAGAGAGAGAGAGAGAGATATATATATATATATAATATATATATATATACACAAAACATTACAAACGTGAAAGGTTTGAGGCACAAAAAATGTGTGGATAACACTTTTTGGGCGTCAAAGATGGCACCCGCCCAGCTATGGATCCCTTTTTCGGGTCGACAACAGACGTCCTTCAGATCCCTAGAGTTGCAGAGCTATTACCCTCTGGTTATGTCAACAGAATAGCTATTGAAAATGGCCATGGAAATAGTGGATTTTCCCATGAAAAATGGTGGATCTTTCCATAGCTATGTTAGTTTACCAGAGGGTAATGTGATTAAAACAATGCCATAAACCATCCCCCAGGAAAATCACCATTTTTATAGGTGCTATGTTTACCATCCCAAAGATGGGTGGTAAAATGCCATTGTTTTAATCACATTAGATGATAGTACCGTTATAATCCCATTTATAGTACTGTTATATATCACATGATTAATCCCAGTATAATGGACTATATATATGCTACTATTAATCTAGATGATAGTCATTAATCAATATTCATCAATAGTTGATTTACCCAGCCACAAAATGGTGGTTTTCCATAGTCTTTTGTATGTTTACCAGAGGGTAATCTAGATGATATTAAATCCCATTATATAACCATTACCATCTGGTTATTTAACGTAGCGAACTGGGAAATCCCCACTTTTAGTAGGTAAATCATCATTTCTATCATCTATTTCTATGGCCCATGGCTTCCATAGCTACCTTAAATAACCAAAGGGTTAGTTAAACTATATATATATAAACTAACTATGGTTTAACTATGGTTAGTTGATTAACCATACATACATACGTATATATATATATAGTGTAAGATTTTAAATCCCATTATTAATGGTTATCATCCCATTATTTTCATGGTTATTAACACTAACTATGATTATCCCATTCTCCCATGATTTTTCACCATGAAAAATCCCAAGCCGGGTCACCTCCCCATGGTTTTTCGACCAATTGGACGACAACACGTCCTCGTAGCTCCGCGGAAAAAAGATAAATCATAGATATATCACAATCCATAGAGTCATTCAACTTTTATGGAGAAAATGAGGCCATGCAAACAAACGATGTTATTTTATCAGCTGTTTCTCCTTCTCTGTTTGGTACTTCATCCCTCTCTGAAGCGCTGGGATGGTGTTTTTTTCAGATATCTATGGCTGATTTTATGGTTATAAAATTGACATTTAATGATATCTAGTGGGATTTTATTGGGATTTTATGATATCCAATGGGATTTTATGGTTATTAGTTGACATTTTAATGGGATTTTATGATATAAGATTAATGTTGATAAGATTAGTAATAATTAGATATCATTAAGTTACTAATGGTTTATTTAATTTAGATGATATCTAATGGGACTTAATTAATTACTTCATATTAACGTGCCATTGGATGTAAAATCACATGAACATATAAAGATGATATGGTCATGTCCTCATGATATCTACGGATTAATGATGGGACTTTAATGGGCATTAATGGGATTATACATATCATCTGGATAGATTATAGTAATTCATCAATCTGAGAAATAAAGTCATGTGGGCATCCTTCCCCCTGCTTGCTGGCATGGTGGCGTCGGGATTTCGTCCTTATCTTTCATCATAAAACAAATATATTATAATATAATATATATATATACATATATAGATAGATGCATTGTATGTTATGCATGTAAGCATTCTCCTATCCGCCCGGCAACCCTCTCGTTTCCCAATGACATCCCCAACGACTTTCCCATGACATGATTCATATCTCCATAATCATTCTCCAGTTCAACATACTGTATACCCCTATCATATCTCATGGAGTACCACCATTTCTGCTGTTTAAATCACCATGAAAAATGTTGGTCAATCCCCATATTTGGTGGTTAATTCCCAATTTTGATCATTGAGAACAGCCAACATCATTCAGATCTTTTGTGGCGAGTGACTGGGAACATTATTGTCGTTAATTATCAACCATCAGCACTTGATGTGTTCCCTCAAAGTTTGAGACAACCCAAGTTGTGAACGAACATATTTTGTCTGGAAATTTGGTAAAGAGATATGGGTTGATCATTACCTTCCCCACGAACAACTGACATTTTGAGGGTTTACCATGGTTTACCCCATGTTTAAAGAACACCTGAGAAAAAAAAACAACAACCACTGAATTCACACATGATACGGATCTTTTTTCATGGTCTATGGATATCTATGGGCCCAAAGGCGGTGGGGATGCTCATTCCTAGTTCTGGAAAATCAGAGGTTGTGATCCCTGCATTACTTTTTCATGGCCCCTGTTTATCTACTGTTTATGGTGATTCTTAGTAACTGTTCCTATGTTGGCTGGGTTAATACGCCAAAAACATCCGTTATATTACAACGTAAAATTCTCCTGGATCTAAAAAAAATCTCCACACGGCATGCCAGCCACTAGAAACGTAGATCATTTCCTAGTGAAACATAGAATTGAATTTGTTTTTTTGAAACCCAAAGATGTTTCAAAAAAACAAACTGGATTCCCCAGTCATGATATATTTCCGAACATGTCTTCCGTTCATCGCCAACAACCACGTACGTTTCTGTTGGAATTCCACCAGTTATAGATGCTGTTCCCATATTTCCCATATTTTCCTATACTATCTGGTTATGACTAACATAGCGAACTGGAAAATCCATGAAATAAATGGAGGTTTCGTTCGCTGGGAACATCATCTGTTCTATGGGCCATTTTTATCAATTTTTCCCAGCTAGAAACCGTCATTTTCCTATGGTTGTCCTATGGTTTTCCCATTGAAACCTCCATTTTCATTGGGGATTTACCCATCCACATCATTCCACTCGTCCTCGTCTTCGCGGGAGCTGCCCTGAGCCACAATCCAACTGCTTTTTCCAACCGTCGCAGGGATTCAGATCAGTCGAAAAACCGTAGTTTGGGGTAAATGATGCAAATCCCATTACCATCTGGTTATTTAACCCATAGGAAAATGGAGGTTTATAGCTGGAAAAACCATAGGAAAACCATAGGAAAATAGAGGTTATACCCTCCGGTAAATTAACATAGCAAACTGGAAAATGAGCATGTTTAATAGGTAAACCATCTATTTCTATGTGCTATTTTCCATAGCTTTTTGTATGTTTACCAGAGGGTGCAATATAAGTGGTGGATATGACTAACATAGCCATGGAAGCCATGGCCCATAGAAACAGATGATTTTCCCATCTAAACCTCCATTTATAATGGATCTCCCATAACTATGTTAAATGACCAGGTGGTAAAATTATTGATGTATACCCTCTGGAAAATTAACATAGACCCTGGCAGTCATCGGGGTTGGAAGATCTTTGTTTCCACTAGAAACGGCTTATTTTCAGGGTTCATGTTCATTTACCAGAGAGTAACTATTCATGATTTTTGGGGGTATACCAACCCGAATTATTTTAGAAACGGATTTTCTGAGATTAAGATTTCCGAACTCCAGTGATTTTAGAACATCATTTTCCCTATGAGAATGCGCTGGAAAATTGGAGTAAGCCTTATTTTGAGGGCGAACTCCATCGACTCCATAGGGGGTGAACTTGTTGTAAAACAGCACCAGTGAACCACTGATTCTGAGGGTTCCTGGCAAAAATACATGGTGATTCAACCATCAATAAGAGGGATAATGATGGTATTCATCATTAAATGGTGAAAAGGATTTATATAATTGTATATAATTGTATATAGATATCTATCTATCTATCTATCCATCTATCTATCTATCTATCTATCTATATATATATATGGGCCACGGTCAATATTTAGTACATAGCTCCAAGTCATCAATTTTTGAAGAGTGTATTATCGTTTTTCAGGTTTTGGGAATATAGCAAATGTTATCTGTTTTTGAAGAGTGTATTATCGTTTTCCAAGCCCCAGCTCAATTTCTAAAATTAAAGATGTCTCGAATACAACTTTCCATTACGCTAATTTTTGGCTGTAGCTCATATAATATAATGGGGATATAACCAATTAACAATATTATAGATGGGTTTGTCTGAACATGGGGCCTACCTCAAAGCTATGGCAATTTTTAAGAGGGATAATGATCATGCACCATCAGATTCCGAAAATTGTCAGATAAAGCCAGATAGAATTTCTTTAGGCTTTCTTCTGAGAGTTGGTCAATACATATGATGTTCCTGTATGAATGGAGAATGAATATCCATTACCACCCGCTATTCTTGGGTTTGCTTAGGGAACCCCCAAACCCATATAAACATATTCCAGATTCAGTTGGTTTACAAATGGCCGGGTCAACGAGGGACTTTTCATGGGATGAATCATCACCGACAGAAAAAAAACCCTTCACCCAGTTTACCCGGCCTGGTAACATACAAAAAGCTATTGAAAATGGCCATAGAAATAGTGGATGTTCCCAGCTACAACATGGTGATTTTCCATAGTTATGTAACAGTTTACCAGAGGGTACGCATTTTTGATCTGAAACGTCGCTGTGCCACGAGCCGCACTTCGTTGAATGCAGCGCGAACACGGCGCAGGTCACACGGCGCCACGGTAACAGCGACGTGCTATGGGTAATTTTTGGCGAACCGTCGGATGGAGGGAAATCTTGGCATTTTTTTGCCACAAAAGTCAAGCAGCGCTTGGTTAATGATGGTTAATAGTGATTAATAATGGTTAATAGTGGTTAATTATGGGCCATTTTCCATAGCTATGTTAAATAAGCAGAGGGTATATATATATAATGCTAGGGATAATCATCTGGTTGTGGTTAAAAAACCATCTTGAAAAATGATGGAGTTCGTCAATGGGAAGGATGACATCCCTTTCCTATTATGGAAAATAACATTAATGTTTGAAACCACCAACCAGATGATATGGGTGTGTCTGAACATGTGGCCAAAACAGTTGAACACTTCCATTTTCATGGGAACATGATGATAAATCTGGGTAAATTATAATATTTCACGTTCACCTGAATCTTGCAGCCATTTTGGGATGATTCCCCTTATTAACCATGATTCCAGGGTTCGGTCGCAGGGCTCGGTCGTGATGAAATTTACCCAGATCAATGAAATTTAGGGATACCTAACTTTCATGGCGCCATTTTTAAAATCATCCCCAGAACATACCCTCTGGTAAACTAACATAGCTATTGAAAATGGCCATTTATAGTGAGTTTTCCCATTAAAATTGGTGATTTTCCATAGCTATGTAACAGTTTACCAGAGGGTACCCCCAATCGACAAATTCACATTTGGACCCCCGAAGTCATGTTCATGGATCTAATACTAAACACATATTTTTATAATGGGATATCGGATATCCATTATGGTCAGGGGCAAACACACACGATCATTCGTATAATTCACAAACAAAATTCACAAACAATACTTTACTGGTTGGTGGTTTCAACCCCTCTCAAAAATCTGAGTTCGTCAGTTGGGATGATGACTTCCATTCCCAACTGTTTCTGGTTCCAGTCATTATCCGAGTCATGTCATACATGGTTCCCATGGTTCCAGTCACCACCAGATATCTCATTAACCATTATTACCCTCTGGTTATGTCAAAATAGCTATTAAAAATGGTGATTTATCGTGAGTTTTTCCATTAAAAATTGTGATTTTCCATAGTTTTTTGTATGTTTACCAGAGGGTAACCACCATTAACCACCATGAAAACCATCATTAACCAATATATGGAAAGTCATAAAATTCATGTTCCAGTCACCACCAACCACTATAGATTTGCAAAGGCATCATTTTTAGCAAGCCAGGTTTAGATCTGGAAAGGCTGTCCAATGATTGGAATCATCCCATGGCCCTTGCTGGCAAGGCAGCAAGGGATGGGAATAGGTCTCCATGATTGTGCCGTCACAATGAGCAATCTGATGACTATCCAATATGATGGTTATGAGATATGGTTAATGGTTATTATATGGTTAATAATACTGTTAATATTAATGATGGTTAATAATACATATAATAATCTGGTTGGTGGTTGAACCACCTACCCCTCTGAAAAATGATGGAGTGAGTTTGTCAGTTGGGATGCTTTTCCATTCCCAATATGATGGGAAAATCATAATCCATTCATGTTCCAGACACCACCAACCAGCAATTATTGGAAGAATTTCCTGACCCAAGCAATGAGTCCGATTATGGGTATTTTTTGAGCCTAAAACCATGCAACTTGCTGACTAGTTGAAAGTACCTCAATACAACTGAGGTCGCAATACCGTATATTTGATCAAATGTTGAATTAATGTGAATTAATCAAGTGTCTTTTGTTATTTTTGAAACACTGTTTTTTAATATGTTTGAATAATCAACTGATGACTAATTTTGATCGAATGTTGTTCTGAGCCACAAAGTCTCTCTCTGCATCCGAGGTGTTTCTTAGCTCTTGCTGTTCTGTCACTCTACTCATAAGAAAGCTGAAATCGATCTGCCAGCGCTGCCAGCTTCACAAGAAGATCTTGTCGCCTGCCACGGCATCACCAAACCTATGAGAGGTATGGGTCAATCAGTACATACCGCGTCCAAAAGTACGTGTAGGGAATGGTGATCATATGAGATCATGAATTATACACCCAAAAATATAATCTTTCCGTATAGATCATGATCGTGGTCTATCTGCAATCCATAAAAGTACAGGCGCGTTTTCCTATCACAAGAAGACTAAATCAACCATCCTAATGGGATATACTGGGAGATACAATGGAATACAACAAACAAAATGATGCTTGGAGTTTGTCTGAAACTTGAGTATGTGCCCCACATGGCAATTTAAAGACCAAAGGATTGAATAAAATGTCTCAAAATCTCAAGCATGGGTTTGTCTCTAACTAGGGAACCCATTCCAGGGTCTGTCATACATTTCTCCCAAAGGAAGTCCATAACTTCGGATCTACTGCAGAGACACAGCCATACAGCCAGTATTTGGATGACCATTCTAGTTGGTAAGAGGTCGATAACCAAAATGACCAAAAATTGACCTCTGATTCTTCAGCGAAGCCTACCGCGATCTGTTTTAAAAACGAAAAAAGCTTCAAACTGCACCCGAAGCCGACGAAAATTGTCCCCGTCTACCCTCTGGTAAACATACAAAAAACTATGGAAAATCACAATTTTTAATGGGAAAACTCACTATAAATGGCCATTTTCAATAGCTATGTAACAAATTACCAGAGGGTATGTCTTTATTTGACCCGTCTCGGAAATCATCCACTAATAGATAAAGCTGGAAAATCCCTGCCAAAATCCCATGATTTTTCCAGCAAACTTAAGTCAAACTGTTGACCTCCATGGCGAGGTCGGGGAGCCGCCCGCCATGTTTGATCACTGCAGTGCCATGGCTACCAGTTATAACTGGTTATTTCACTGGGATGAAATACATTCTATAAATGGGGTGACTTGTTAGTACTTATAACTGATAAATGGATATAAATGGCCTTGATTACTGGCGTTCTGGGATGATCGGAATCCTACCCAACCAGGTCTTTATTCAACAGGTCATCCGTTAGGTAAATGGGCCATGGCCGGCCGACAGGCCGCAAAGTATAAAAAATGGCGAGTTCAATGACCAACAAAATTCCAATGGGGATTTAGATGGAATTTAGGCTCATGAAAATGGAGGTTCATTGCTGGGAAAATCAACTACCATATGGGTTTAATAGGTATATACCAATGGTAAACTGTTGCAGAACGAACTGGAAAGATCCACCATTTTTTTCCATGGGAAAGGTCACGAACTAAATGTGGCCATTTTGGGCACATGGAATCTGGTGAAGCATCCAACCAGAGGGCGCTCGCACCTCCATCTCTCAAGACCTGGGAGGTCTGGGAGGTCTGGAGGGTCTGTGGCCCGTATTTCTTTTTGGTGAAAAAACATGGTGAATGGTTCAATGGATTGATTTAACAGAAAAATCTGAACACCGGAAAAAAACAAAAGATGCTTTTAATTTGAATCGAATAAAACATGTCAGGAATGGTTGATGATTCATTATGATTCATCATGATTCATAATGGTTACCCCTCTGGTAAACATACAAACAACAATGGAAAGATCCACCATGTTGTAGCTGGGTAAATCCACTATTTCTATGGTGGATCTTTCCATAGTTATTTTGACATGAGCTACCTCCAAAACTCTATTGCCCCAAAATGGAATATCTATGTTTCCTTCGTTTTTGCAGGTTTTGAGCTTTATTCCATTCCAATACATATCCCTTACATAGACCTTTTTGGTGGTAGCCCACATAACCAGAGGGTAAGATTGGTGAAGCGTCAGTGCATGCCATTCTGTGAATCCCCTAGATTCGGATTTCAAAAGCAGGCACGGCTGGATGTTTTTCGTGATGTACAAAACTTGGATTTGCTTCAGATGGCCCAACCATATCACATATATAAATAAATACATAATAAATATATATATATATAATTGTATAATTATGTATATATATATATACATAGATTCCCCACATGGTGGAAAATCAACAATAATAACCAGCTTAAACACAGGCAAACTATCCAAGGTTAACCCAGCCTTGGTGGGGGGATGGCATTCATCAGGGCACACCATGTCCCACTTGAACGCAATCCTGGCCCTTTGGTGGATCGCTACTTGGGGGATCACTAATTACTATCAACCGTCTATCTATCAACCGTCTATCTATCTACCTACCTACCTATCTATCTATTCATCTATCTAATCCCTTCTTCCTACTACTAAACCCCACCAAACAAAATCTAAAAACTAGGGCCCGCGTTAAATTTCGGGACTGGCCAATTTGATTCTTAATTTATTCCCTTTAAAACACAATTTAGAAATGAAGGGCCCATTTGTGGGTTTCACCCCTTAGTAATAAAAACTAGTCAACCCCGGGGTGTTTCTTATTAGGGTCTGTCTTTTAAGATCGAAAACAAAGTAATTAATATATTAAGGTGTTTAATTTAATATTTGGGGACACCTTCGAAATCAAATGTTTGGCAATATTGTAATTAGGTTTTAAAAGAACATTTAATCGATATGGGAAAAAAAAAGTTGTTTATTAAGGTTTTTAATGCACTATTAGAGGAAAGCTTCGAAATCTTTTTTTTTGGCAGTGTTTCAATTAGGTTTTAAACGAAATCTAATCGATTGTGAAATTGAGCTTTTTTTTAAATTAAGGTGTTGAATTCAATATTAGGGGGAAGCATCGAAATCACTTTTTTGGCAATATTCTAATTAGGTCTTAAAAGGAAATTTAATTAATCAATTTTCAAATAAACAATTCTGTTTTTGTATTAAAGATTTTAATTTAATATTAGTGGGAAGCGTCGCACCCTAATACTCAATACCCCCTAAACAAAAAACTACTGCACGTGTTTATTATTCAGGGTGGGGGGGCCAAATTTGGAATTAGGAAGAAGGGATTATCTATTTATCTATATATTTATTTGTCTCCCTCTCTATATGTATATATATATATTCATTTATGTACATATTATGTATACTTGGCACCCATTATGTACATGTATATGTATATCTGCTACACTGCCCCCCAAGATCAGTGGGGCAACATGTTGGAAGTTCCAAGGGCGATGGATTGGATTGATGCAAGTAAATCAATCATCTTATAACTACTTGGAGGACCATTCCACTTAGACTAGCCAAGTAATTCAAGTAACAAATGGGATTACAATGGTTATAACCTATTCTATATCTAGTGATTAGTATTAGATCAATTATCTTAGTAACACCATTTTTTTAATCCCCTATTCATATATGGGATAACCGTACGAATCGGAGACTTACCAAGCAAGGGATGACTTCATCACTTTCGATTCATGGGATGACTTTTCAAGTAGGGAGCATCACCTTGTATAGTGACCCTGTGGGTAAGTTCATCCATTGCCACGTAGCAACAAACAGACGAAACGTTAAGATCCATTGGACATACTTAAACATCATCGAGTGTCATGACCACATAATGAAACCTAATTAAAAGATAATGGAAAATAAATTAACATTGTCAAGCATCATACTACAGCAGATTGTATCATATTGCATTACACTACCCCGGCAAGACATGATGGACACTTCATGAAACATGATTCAACCACCCAAAATGGGTTTGTCTTGATATACCTTAATTTCCAGATTTCAAGACCTGTAAAACATATATATATATATATATATGTATTATATTTATTCTAAATCAGCTTAAACTCTAAGCCTCATTAAGACAAACAAACAAACAAACAAACACGAGAGGTACATATATCAAATATAGCGGTAACATGACCAATATGTCCCCCCTCCTGTTGGCGATCATTTACCCATATATTTACCTTTTGTTTGGGTTGCAGTAACCCACTGCCCTCTGGTAAACTGTTACATAACTATAGAACATCACCATGTTTAATGGGTAAATCAAACATAAATCACCATTTTCAATAGCTTCTTGTATGTTTACCAGAGGGTATAAACATCCATTCATTAGAACATAGCCAAGATTGGAAGTTTGGGTGGTTGAATGACTGGTTGTTGGTTTCAATCCCTCTAAAAAATAAGAAAGTCAGTTGGGATGATTATTCCCAATACATGGACAAATACAAAATGTTCCAAACCACCAATCAGAATGATGTTTGAATGATGTTTATAAAGCAGCAACCCATTATGACATCAGCCCTGGAGGCCGTTGTGCGGCGCCTGCACCACTTTGGGGAAGGCGAACCACTCGGGGATCTCTTCCCCGCTTCGAAGTCGCTTGCGAAACCTCGATGAAACGATTCGGCCGGGATGAACAGCTGCAGGTGATCACCAAAATATGATGACAGCCATCATGGAATTCACGAAATATTATTATGATGTTCCATTCGGGGATATTTAATAATATGATTCATATTTCCTTTTGTTGCATAAATAGATGTCATCATCAAGGAATATTTAATGGAAAACAAAATATCTGCATATACCATTTAAACTGGACTATTCTTATTTTTTGAGTTCATATTATATGGGGAAAAAACATCTATTATGATATCGTTATTTTTGATAAAAAAACAATATATCCAATCATGTAAATGGTTGACATTTAAAGATCACTCATATATGGCAAATATAGTAATAGTAATACCCTCCGGTAAATTAACATAGACCCTGGCAAATAGGGATTGGAAGATTAGTTTCAACTAATCAATGGCTATTTTCAGGGTCTATGTTAATTTACCAGAGGGTAATAGGAGATAACATGATCTGTAATGGATATAGAAGATGATCTATGATTCAAATACTGGGAACATATCATCGACATGATTCTAATGGGATATAGTTGATATAATTGGATATCATGGGAGATAACGTGATTCAAGGGCAAGTCCATGGTGGTGTCAGCAAACTTGGCTGGACAATCCCCGAACTGAATGGAGGTTTATAGCAAGGAACTCATCTGTAAATGGTAGGGTTTTCCAGATATATGTCAATTTATCTGATGGTAATTTCTTTTCAACATACATGGATTCTATTGAGCATCATAATTCATCCACAAATCATGAATTCTAACTCCATTTTATCAAGTGGTCAATACCCCAGTATATCACTATGATGGTTGATTGTGCATCCTCTTGGTTCATTGACATCCAATCAAAACTCCATTAACTTCCCTATTAAATCACAACTATAAAACCAATAAGAACATTGGGTTGCCATAAATATGGTTAAACAACCCCAATTATTTGATTATTATCAAAACCGGATTAACTTCATAAAAATATGTTTGGGTTATATCCAATTAATGACGATGAAACAAGAGCAAGCATATTAGATCATGTGATTTGGGGTTTAATGATACATTGGGTTATATCCAGTTATATCCATTGTAGATTGCCCTTAAATTAAATCCCATTAAAACTGCGAATTGTATCCATTATTGATATCAAGGATATCCCCACGGGCAAATACAAACAAACAAAGGATTGGTCAATGGCCGTTTCAGGCAACCTAAATTGGAAGTACCTACCATATATAAGGCCTTTTTTAAAGGCCTATGTAACGGAATATCCCCAATAAATATGGCCAAAAATATGGTACAGTACCTACATTTTAGGATCCTGAAGATCTCCCAGTGAATTGGGGCCAACTGTTCCGTTCAGCAGTTACCCGGCCTGGAAAACATACAAAACGTTATGGAAAATGGCCATAGAAATAGTTGATATAACAGCTACAAAATGGATCTTTCCACAGTTAGGTTAGTTTACCAGAGGTTATAAGCCGATGAAGTTTATGATCCCAATACTGGGTGACACATGGTGACACAAACCTCACTGCGACCTGGAGTGATGTTTAGCAAGGGTAAGTATCCCATGTTCTTATTTATGGTTAGTGAAAAACGATTTATTTCTGGTGTGATCTTTTGGAGATCGCCCAGAGCTCAGGGCGATAAAAGGTACCATCGCTTCTCACAGCCCATATTAGCGCCGCATCCGCGAGGTCTGAAGCAGCGCCCATCACTTGTGTTCCACTCTCATGGGAAGCTTTTTGCCATTAAAACATATTAAAACATATTAAATTAAAACAACAACAACAACAACCTTTCCACAACTCTCATTCATACACCGTTTGGTATTCCAATGCGGTTAAGTTTAGACCTGCTGGCGATGTGGATAACACCTAGATTTTGTCAACATGCTGATCATCTTGAAGGCTGTGTTGGGTCACGCCAGGGTCACGGCGGTGGTGAACTCAAGCCAACCATGACATAGGTCTTCGTTAAATGTTAAATGCTCTTAACAATTACCAGTTAAATCTAACACATGCCCGTTAAATATGCTCTTACTTAGGCAGGTCGAAACCAAAAACACGACTTTCGAAAAAAGCGATGTTGTGCTTGAAAATCCCGGAGGCATGCCTCTTAAAATTACAATAAAAGGACAACTAATATCAAATCCCATGAATATCCCATTCATATACCATTGGTATTCATTAACCATTAGTATACCATTCATATCAGGAACATATGATACCCTATATGGAGGCTTTACCCCAAATAGGGCTACCCCCATAGCTGGATGATAAATCCCATGGATGGCATCCCGGATCCAAAAATGGCTGAGAAATGGGGCAACATAAATTGGGATGAAACCAACAAAAACATCAAGTCAAATACCGCACCTAGTTGTTTCTTTTTGCCGCAGAAATCCATGAGTTTCCCGTTTTAGAAGTTTCTCTTGGTCAAAAAAGTTACTTGCAGTAATTTGCGCATTCAACTGTTGATAAAATCAGCTTGAATTGTCCATTGGTCCATGAATGTGTCATATGTTTCAATCCATAAGTCCAACATCTAGAAACCATACTAATACCCATGACGGATCCATGTATGCTATATATGCTAACATTTGGGGTATATTGATGGTAAATGTTACCATATATAGCATACATGGATCCTATGGGATATTGGTGTTTCTACTTTTGCGGCTCTGACAAAAGTATTTCATAACAACATCTGGTAACAATTTTCATCTAGAATAATTATATCAAAGTCATACTTAATCAACTCGAATTTGCCTAGGCATATCTCACACTCTGATCCTCTCCAAGGCACTCCGTCCCTGAAAGTTTGTTGATCTTCAACCCCTTTGCCTCGCGTGTTCACGGAAAACTGGGGGGTGGTCGGATGGTCCAGTCATAGACGAGATAATCATAGTTATGATAACTCTCAAAATCATCAAAAACATGTAAGTTATTGTGTAAGTTTATTAATATGACCATATGGCCAAAAAAATGAGGCGTATATGGGATAACCACACACACACAGGATTTCAACTTAGACCTCTGAAGAGAACCGCAAATCAGCCATGGCTCATATCATTTCATTGTAGGTTTACTGGAACAAAAATGATGGACATCATATGCATAGATCATAATATGTGTTGTTACTGAAAAATCATATATATATAGTGTTTCAATATAATAATGTGGTGTAGTAATATAGTACCCTATATGTTGTTGCTGATCAATATTATATACATATATAACATTATAATATAACCAGTACCATCGAGCTGCCCAGATATCGAAACCCCCATTCCCCCACCTTGGCATCCACATCGGTCATATAACCTGACAGGACGGCAGGACGGACTGATCCCCACGTGGAAAATCAGAGGTTGTCATCCCCACATCACTCTTTCATGGCCCCTGTTTATCTACAGTTTATGGTGATTATTAGTAATTATAACTATATGTTGGGTGAAAAACACCATCAAGAAAAGAAAACACATTCACAAGATCAACTCATGTTTTTATCCCACATTTATCCATTTATAGATGGATTGTCCATTATAAACATGTATAACCCATCCATTTTCAAGTGTTCACCCAGCATTCACAGACAGCATCATCCGCAAGGGCCCCCGGATCCCCCCCGTGGGCCTCGTTCGTTGCCCTCGGCTCCTACCTTGGTGAACCCAAGGACAAGTCAAATTTAGGTGGCAAAAATCCTATAACATAATAAATGTATTGTAGTAGTAGCTATAGAAATGTAAATGTAGTAACTATATAAAATGAATATATAATTATATAATTATATATAAACATAAAGGTAGCAACTATAGAAATAAAACCCACAACAAAAAATGCCAAAATGCTTCAATCTCACAGTGTGTTTTTCTTCTCTAACCACATTTTCTGTTTTTGTTGGGTTATAAATGGTTATAACCATATCTATATGTTGTAACTTATATTGTGCACATCATAATTTAACTATATAAGAATCATTTATAATAACTATATTTGCATATCATAATAAAACATATGTTGTTTTCATTTAAATAAACCGCTATTGACCACTTATGATTCCTACGATGATTCTCCAAGTACTGTGTAGATGTCCACGTTTACTGGTTACAGCAGTATGATTTTTTTGATCCCATATGTTTATCTTGGTGCGATTCAATTTTCCTTGGACAGTTGCTTTTGTTTCACCATTCCTGAAGGTAAATTCCACACGTGTTCTGCTTGAATCCCACATTTCATCATGCATAAGTCCCGCATAGATTCGATGCTTTAATCCCGCATTTCCATAGTCATATTGAAACCATGCAGAAGTTCAAACCATCATTTTTGTTCTGATTCCATCCCAAATTAGTTTGATAGTTCAATCCCAACTGTTCATTTTTCAAACATTCCAATCTGTGATGATTCATTTGTTTAATGGAATAATCATATTCATGGCTGAATCCCAACATGGCTAAATTCTAACCTGTGATGGTTCACAAAAGTTCAATATGCTTCACAAATATCCATCCCTTGGTGTTTTTCTGAACAATCCCTTTATGTTTTTTGTTCACGTGGTTTTCACCTGTTCATCTGCTTGGACTGTTCTGTTCCAATCTCCGTTTTTTTCTCGCATCCCAGCGACATAGACCATGTTGGGGTAGTCCACCACCTTGACATTCAGTTCCGCGGAATGTTTCTTTCCCATGTCTTGGGCCTCGCGGAAAAAATTGGCGCAGAGAAAACCATGGAAAAACATGACGAATAAACCAAAAAATATGGAACCTATGGACTTCAATGAATGAGCCAAACAAATTTATGGTAAATGGATGGTATTTTTTTTGGGATAGTAATTCATGATATATGAATTACCATCCATCAATTACCATTCATTCAGAATGACCATGAAAAAAAAGGATATTACCATGTGGATGAATGGAAATGGAAATTGTTATATTCCCAACATATATCCATATGGAAATGGTTATATTCCCAGTATCGACATGTTACATTACCATGAAATGTTATATTCATTCGTTATGGAAATTCCAAAAACATTCCCATGTGGGATTACTCTCCCATTTTTTATGGTCATGTTCATGTGTAATTTATGGATGGATAGTGGGCATGAATTCAATTCTCCATGGCTAATAATATAACAAATGAGTGGACATAGTGATTCATTATAGTAAATAAATGATTTTTTACTCATGTAGTAAATATATCAATCAATTTTTCATACCAATGGATATGAATTCAATGAAAATCATGGGTAATTGAAAAAATGTGATTTCTAATGGGGTTCTAAGGAGATGATTTGCTTTCAACATGTTTTTTGTTTCATAAAATGGGGGCATCTAATGAATGTTACATATATATTATTCATATACATATTATCAAATAATATGAATAGATAATAATAATAATAAAAATAATAATACCAATAATAATAATAGTTGAATGTATATATATATATATGGGAATATAAGGAACAATAGCAGGGAATTTAATATATTAATCGTATATTGATCTTTTTTTGGGTTGTGAATGGCGTTGGATGAGGATATAATCAGAATAAAAGTAGGAAGGAACAGTGGAAGTAGAAATACTAATGGAAAAATATGGTTGTCAAACAGTTGTCAAACATAACATAATTAATATTTATTATTATGTATTGTTTGACAACCCCATACTTTTGCATAAAATACTAAGACAATATTGTAAAACAGTTGTCAAACAATAGATAATTTTCCAGACCATTTTGCAATGCTAAATCTCTGTGAGGTTTTTCAGGATATGGTCTGCAGCAATCACCATAAAGAAATCCAACCACATTGGATATTGGCTGCATAAACCATTGATAATTAGGGTATGATAATCCTTTCATGTAATGGTTTGTGGCAAATACTCAGAAAAAAATCTTGCCGAGCTGGGTACAAGGCAGTGTCAACCCTAGTTATGTTTGTTGCTTTATAAACCCATTAATTGCGGCGATATCTTGGTAGAAACAAACTTCGCTAACTGTGGGGCACCACATTGTATCACATATTCCATCGTTTATAAGCACAAAAATCACACATTCATCTTCCTTTCCCTAGTCAGTGCACCCAAGAAACATCATAATGTCTGATGGTGCGATCCCCAGTTTCAAATGTTAATCTCCAATGTGGTTACCCTCTGGTAATTTAACATAGCTATGGAAAATCACCATTTTTCATGGGAAAATCCACTATAAATTGTGATTTTCAATAGCTATGTTAAATTACCAGAGGGTACTCAATATCTGAAGTGACCAATTTGCACTGGTCAACTTATCCGAATGTGTTGTGGCCAAATCTGGGAATCTCGATTTACCATGGCTGGTTTTAAGCTTCCAATTTACCCGGCTTGGTAAACATACAAAAACTATGGAAAATCATTATTTTTAATGGGTAAATCAACTATAAATGGTCATTTTCAATAGCAAACTGTTAGTTTACCAGAGGGTATCATGATTGATGTTCCTTTCTTGAAACGTGTCATTTCCTACAGGCAAAACTACATCTCCTCCAAATTAGCGGTGGTTCCCCACTTCCTATGCCATTTACTCCCACATGTTGCAATTTTTTCCTGGATATGTCGATAGGTTCCCCAAAAAAATTGACCCAGGTCGAGATGGGTCAAGCTTAGACCCCCACAAAAAAAAAAATACCACCTGGCAAACCAACATAGCTATGGAAAATGGCCCATAGAAATAGATGGTTTACCTATTTATAGCATGGTGGATCTTTCCAGTTCGTTTTTTGTATGACCAGAAGGGACCCCGTGGCAAACGTGTGGAACATCCCTTGGAGGTGCCCTTGTTGCTGGCAAAATGATCTACCATCTGATTATGACTAACAGTTTGCCATGGAAAGATCCACCATGTTTAAGAACGGTAAGCCATCTATTCCTATGGGCCATTTCCCGTGGCAAACTGTCAGCCATAACCAGAGGCTATCGATGGATTTCTGCCACGTTTGACCGGATGGTGCCCTTGGTTTTTCGGAATTCCCCCATGGATTGTGAAAATGCCCATTCCATAATCCCCAAAAAACTCTCTGGTAAACATACACAAAACTTAACATAACCATAGAAAATCCACCAGTTTGAAGACGTAAATCAACAGAATCAACTATTTCAATGGCCAATTTTCAATAGCTATTTTGACATAACCGAGGTTTTCACCAGAAAACCCCTCCTCATAGGCTCCATAGAAGTCCTCGCTGGTCAGGGTACTTTTCCTGGGCATGCAGCGGGGATGCTCAAAAAGAAAACCATCAATATCTATGTATATATATATACATATACATATACACATCATATATATATATGACATATTACACACATATAAATAGACATGTATATATCATATAATATATACATACATACATATGTATATATAAAAACAAATATGTATGCATTATGAATGGTATCTGGTTGTACTTTCCACCCATGCCAAATCACCTGCAATAGTCATAGCGGCTATTGAGCTTATCCATCCCCAAATTGGATAAAGGGAATGTTTTTTTAGGAAACCTCAACTTTGAAGAAACTTTATGCTGGTTGGTGGTATAATTACCCCTCTGAAAAATATGAGTTCGTCAGTTGGGATGGTGACATTCCCAATATATGGGAAAAAGACATGTTCCAAACCACCAACCAGATTATCTCATTAACCATTATTAACCACTATTGACCACTATTAACCACTATTAACCACTATTAACCACTATTAACCACCATTATCCACCATTTCATACAGGTTCCTGTCAAATGTCCCAATAAAATCCCAAGAAAATCCTGGAAGTTCAGCAAGTTGCCGGCCTGGAGGAGATTGCTATGGCCTGCACTGAATTACCTTACGCTTCGTATCTTGAAAACATACATGGCTTAATAAGGGTAAACCAATAATAAATCACCCCATGTTTGATGGTTCATACCACCTATTTATGGTGATTTGGGGGATGGTTTATTACTGTTTTAACCACTTTATTAACATTAATGTTATAGACCAAACATCAGTTGGTGATATCCCAGTTTGCAAACCAACAAACTTGAGACTTCTAAGAGCCGCGGACAAATTGTTTCGCCCCATACATTGATTTATCGAGGTGCTGGTGGAGCATAGGTCATCCGTGCCTTCGCATGGTGGTCCGATCCGATGGGTACGTCATTTGCCGACCCCATGGGTACATCTTGAGCTGCCGCAGAACGCTTCTGTGTCTGAAACATTCGAGGGGGTGCCATTGGTGCAGTGAAAGTATGTGAAGAAGCTGCTGCATGGTGCTCAGACCATTCTTGGGAAGCAGGCGTCCTTGGCAACAAATCTTTGACCCATGGATATGGGAAGTTCGCGTCCTTGTTTCCCGTGTCAGGCTTTCGCTATATATATATATGCATCTATATCCCGCAGAATTAATCTTTTTAGTGATCATATCTACGTAATATGCCTGTTATCCCACGACGAATTCCCATGTCTTGTAGTCATATCCAAAAAAAAACTAAAACCAGGTGTTTTTTTATCATCCAGAAAAATCCACAGATTCAACCAACCATCATATAAAATCTATCCTAAATTTCTGCCCACAACCCATGAAGATAAAATCACGATCTTTAAATCGCACCAAATCTATCCATATCGTTCCATGGGTCAGACTAATTCCACATATATTGGATAGTATAACTCCGCATTTCACAACCAAACAGCAGAGGTTTGGCAGCCACTGCTTGGGTATAACCAATTAATATGCGTGTTTTTTTTTTTTTTGATATGTTTTGATGGCCCGGTTTTTTTTGTCCAACTATACATGGCACCAATTGGTATCAGGTGGTGCTTATAGTCGGCTAAGTTTGCCCTTAAGTAACAAAACTCAGGCTTATTGTAGATATACCCACAATTAATATCAATTAATGATGTTTACCAAAGGGTATAAACATCCATTCATTAGAACATAGCCAAGATTGGAAGTTTGGGTGGTTGAATGACTGGTTGGTGGTATACCTATCCCTCTGAAAAATGATGGAGTTCGTCAGTTGGGATGATGACATTCCCAATATATGGGAAAATAATCCAAATGTTCCAAACCACCAACCAGCCCACAAGTAAGGATGATTATACACCAACTTAAAACTGGGGGCACCACCTCGTATTGGATATCTCCAAGTGTGGCTCTTTATGATTATTGGACACGTTTAGGTGGTAAATCCCAGTATATCCGTATCCGATATTTGTCAATGTGGCAAACACCAACCAACAGTTGGGCAAACCATATTTCTTGGCATCAACCATATGAAGCAACAAAACACATATGACACCGTTAGAACAACAATCCATATACCAATATACATATTGTATATATAAATATATATATATATACATATACAATTATATATTACATCCCATAAATGTTGAATCTCCAATCAATGTAATCTATAATATAATTTTCTTTAAAAAAGAAATATAGCCTCCCTTTTGGAGAAGCCATTCGTTAAACCCTTCCGCTACTTTCGTTCGAGGCTCGTGCCCGCCATATCGCGGCCGATGATGAAGTGGGTGGCACCGAAGTTCTTCCGGATGATCCTCGCTTTGCGGCTCGTTCCAACGAGAAATTTCGATCGTGGACCCGAGAAGTAACTGCTGGGAAGGAGCGGAGCAGCAAGAAGTGTGTGTAAAAACAATAGAATTATATATATATATACGTAAGCAACATATGCAAATATAATAACCTATATATATATGTATATACTGTATGTAAATATCAATATCTAGTATACGGTAATACATTAATATATCTATATACACATAGCATATTGTATGTTGTCAACATCTGCAGGCTGCCAAGGATTTCCCACAAGTCTAGTAGCAGGGGGGATACCTGGATACCAATTACATGTTAAAACGTCTTTCAGGGCAACCATAGTTGCAAGATCGCAATAAACATTGGATAACCAATGATGAACTGTTATCCATCAGTGTGACTACCTGTGCAAAAAGTTTATAACTCACGTCTCTATCAAAAGAAAGGGCGGTTCCATTGACATGCTTCGGTCGCTTAAGAGTAGGGTATCCCCAACTCTAGTAGTTTACTATCATGTTCCCATCTAAAACCCAATTTTCGGACATACCCATTTTGTGGGGTAGATTCTTGTCTTATGTCTTGGTTCTATCCTAAATTTTCTGCATTACATGCCCATCGTGGCTGGTTTTACAACCCCTTGAAGCCTTCTTTGGACAAAAAAAAACATGTCCTGATCTATGGCTACCATACTCCCACATATTGGCGTTACTCTCTGGTAATTTAACATAGCTATGGAAAATGGCCCATTTATAGTGAATTTTCCCATTGGAATCCCAGCCACATATCTGTATTTGTTGCTTCAATCCCTCAATTCCCATGGGTTTTGTTCAAATCATTGCCAATCAACCACAGGGCCCCTGCAAAAAAAGACTCAAATTCTTTGCTGGTGAACGTAGATATTCCCATTTTCATACCAAAAGACTAGTTAGGATTAGTTTGTATCCATCTAGGATTAACCTAGAAATTTCCCCAGAAAATATACGCAAAAAAAAACATGCACATCATGAAATCTGATGATTACTCTAGGGTAAACTGACATAGATTCGTGGTTTTCCCCTTTTTTCCCCATGAATTCACATATTTTTTCTGATCCATCTGAGCGACATGTGCTGAATGGCCTCCCTCGGCCCAGCCATCTTCATGGAATAAGGGAGGTAGGACCAGCGGAAGTTCTCGCCCGCCCACTTCCTCTTCGACGGCTGCAGTGATGACCATCTATTAGTTATAACTGGTTATAACTGGGATGAAATACATTCTATAAATGGGGTTTTGTTAGTAGTTATAACTGGTAAATTGCCATAACTGTGTGACATCAACCCCACAGCCAACTCACCCAATTCATATGCGGGGTAACATGGTAACATCTATGTTACATTTTGTCAATGGACATGACTCAATGACTCATTGACCACTTACTTTAGTGACCATTAGTAACATGTGGTTTCATTCGCCCGAGGTCCGAAGTTTTTTATAATAAAATGTGGGGAAAACAGCAAAGTCCAGGTCCCGTGCGCCCAAGTTTGGAGCTTTCCTACAGTGGGGGTATCCCAAAATGCATAATTTATAATGGTAAATCGGTAAATCCCATGAAAATTGATGATTTTTGGGGGCAAAACGCCCAAGTTTTTTCCACAAGCCCACTTTTTTATGTGTACATCCCAGTGCATCCCCCTTGATATCCCCATTGATATCCCCATTGATGTTGTTTTTATATCTGGTTGGTGGTTTCAACCTACCTACTATTGGTTGGTAATATACTGTTAATATGAATGGTTCATATTAATGGTTATTATACGTATGGTTAATCACTGGTTAATTATGGCTGCTTGGTGGTATACCAACCCCTCTGAAAAATGATGGAGTTAAAGTCAGTTGGGATGATTTTCCATTCCCAATATGATGGGAAAGTCATAAAACATGTTCCAGTCACCACCAACAGATATGCTTTGATAGGACATCAAAGTGGGGATTTATTCATCTCGTGGTCCAATCCCATATGCTCCATGTATGGAATATTTACCAACATTTGCCCTACAAATCACCCAGCTTTGTAGGTAAATATACCAGCACCATGGAGCATCTGGGAATGAAAGTTGTAATCCGAGTCTCTTGTACTCTGGCTCTTCTTGCAAAACCTCATAGGTCTTGATACCTCAGACTCTCCACAGCAAGGGCTCACAGTCGATCCAACGGGGAATGCCGGTTGGAAAGCAATGGAAAAGGACAGATCAGTGGATATACCCGGCCTGGTAAACGTTTACAGTTTGCTATTGAAGCCATGGCCCAGTCGATTGATAGCTGATTTTCGAATTAAACCAGAGGTGATTTTCCAACCAACCAACCAGCAAACAGTAGTGATTACCCTCTGCTTATTTAACATAGCGAACTGGGAAATCACCATCTTAAAAAACGGTAAATCCTCATAAATCCCCTATCAATGGGCCATTTTCCATATTTCCATAGTTACGTTAAATAACCAAAGGGTATATACCCAATGAAATCCAGTTTTTGTGGTTAAAACATATTATCATATCTTAGCACCAACACCTACTGCATATGTGGCGGTAAAATTACCCATGTGTTTCATGCTATAAATGGCACCTACCAACTTTGGTTGTTTGTTGCTTCGTTGCTAAAGGTTTCGCCTTTTATTGGGATAAATGGTAAATCTACAATCAATCTAACCTCCTAAAACTCTCAAAAACTAAGTGTGTTGCTATGTTGTATCCAAACATCTGATTAAATCACCATGTTAGACGATGCAATACACTTCAAAACATCCAGTCACAGGTGGACAAGCTAAGTTGGTTCATAACTAATGCAACTTATTTCATTTGGCCTTGTAGTAGATATATCATGATATCTCATGATATATCCATACTTAATGGCGTTTTATTTACCAACTTATCACGTTTTTTTGGGGCACCACTTTCTATTGGAATCTGTTGGATATATGGATAGCCCGTCGGATGGGATAGCCCAGACTGCACCATGTCATTGCCAATCAGCCAGAGGACCCCTGCAACAAAAACCTAAAATTCTTTGCTGGTAAACGTAGATATTCCCATTTTCATACCAAAAGATTAGTTAGGATTAGTTTGTATCCATGTAAGATTAGTGAAAGTATATATTCAATGAAAAACATATACTGGTTGGTGGTTTCAACCCCTCTGAAAAATGATGGAGTGAGTTCGTCAGTTGGGATGATTTTCCATTCCCAATTCATGATGGGAAAGTCATTCCATCCATTCCATGGTTCCAGTCACCACCAACCAGATTATCTCATTAACCATTATTAACCACTATTAACCACCATCATGGCTGTTCCAGTCACCACCAACCAGTATTATATTACATTATATTCACCCATTTTCATGATTAATGACCATATATTAACCATATATTAACCTTATATCTCATTAACCATTATTAACCATCATTAACCACCATTAACCACCATAGTTTTGCTGTAGCCTACCGTCTCGCCACGTCATCATATCGTCACGAGAAACGTGTGGCACCATCGATGTCCCCCGGCTGCGTGGGACCACAGGTGGGATGCACCAGGATGATGCTGTTCTCCACGTCCTTGTTGGCGTGCACCTCGGGCGTGCACCGTTGAACGAAACACCGATGGAGAGGGTACCGGAAATCCCCAGGAAATGATCATATATTGGGGAGAAGATGGGTTTATCTGGTTTTAGATGGTTTTATATGGTTTTATATGGTTTTATCTGGTTTTATATGGTTTTTATATGGTTTTATATGGTTTAATCAAAGTTTTATATGATTTTATATGCTCTAATCAAAAAAATCATGGGATATGAATGGTGATACCTCAAACGTAAAGGGAAATCCCCGATCAAAATGGAGCTTTGAATGAGAAGAAACATTGAACTCTGGTTGGTGGTTTCAACCTACCTACTATTGGTTGGTAATATACTGTTAATATGAATGGTTCATATTAATGGTTATTATATGGTTAATGATGGTTAATAATAATCTGGTTGGTCGTATACCTACCCCTCTGAAAAATGATGGAGTGAAAGTCAGTTGGGGTGATTTTCCATTCCCAATTAATGGTGGGAAAGTCATTCCATCCATTCCATGGTTCCAGTCACCACCAACCAGAACCAATTTTCCTGGCGGATTTAAACTTGCCATGTTTGATTTTCAGTGGCCGTGTTTGATTACCCAGTTGGGTAGTTCATAATCCCCAAGAATCCAGCGCACGTGTAAAAACTTGTGCGTTGACCGTGCAAGTGAGTTACTATAAATGGCAAACTAAGCGATCGACAATGGATAAACACTACCCTCTTTAGGGCTAGTACATCGCAAGTTCGAAACGCATTGGGTTTTTTCATACCTCGGTGCATTTACTTTTCTGTGAAAAAAGCAACCGGTCACGTGCGAATATCTGCCTGACGTCCGGATGCATTTTGCGCTTCCCCAAAAAAGCATCTAGGTTTCCCCGTTTCCTCCAAAAGGGTACATTCTTTCAGGGTGTTGAAAAAATCAACGCCACTTGGAGGTACTCGGAGGCTCTCATGAATGTGATGAGTATCTCATGATATCTCATGCTTATCGTCACTCCAATGCATTTTTCCTATTCCAATAAAAGCATCCACTATCTAAATCAAGATAAACATATCTACTAGGATGC
>Ga0126342_10001767_pt1 | contig 31699 bp, 20 predicted proteins | sample Cyp1metagenome_FD_92528 | JGI IMG/M metagenome (GOLD analysis project Ga0126342, IMG submission 92528) | Coral microbial communities from Lord Howe Island, Old Settlement Bay, Australia - Cyphastrea 1 metagenome | ecosystem: Host-associated > Invertebrates > Cnidaria > Coral ...
CCTTATGTATTCGTTTTCAATTAGGCAATTCATTTGGGAATACATAGGTGATTTTTACGATAGTTGAATGTTTGGCCCTAACTTTATTCTGATGCTCTTAATGTTTGGGGGGGAGGGGGGGTTTATTAATACGATGTTGACATTATGTTAGTTTACCAGAGGGTAACCCCAGGTTTCCAGTCAGCCGCATCTTTTTCCTCATTGAAATCATTTCAATAATATGTGTTTACTGCTTAAAACTTCATTTCAAGTTCTATCTCGAAACATCAACGAGAAATAAATAGATGCAGATTTTACTGCATCTATAGGATTTGTGATGTTTCATGTTCTACTGGAAAACTTGCAGTACCCTCTGGTAAACTAACATAACTATGGAAAATCACAATTTTTAATGGGAAAATCCACTATTTCAATGGCCATGTTCAATAGCAAACTGTCAAATTACCAATTTATAGTTGACTTACCCATTAATAGCATGGTGATTTTCCATAGTTATGTTAGTTTACCAGAGGCTAAATTTAAATCCCCAGGTGCTACAAATGCCCCATGTCTCCCATGTCTTCCCAACGCCGCCCATGTCGCTTTCGCCTCGACATCCGACGGAGCAGCTTGGTACTTCACCTCCTCGGGGCACGCCAGGGGTATAACTATGGTATAACTATGGTTCTATCATGTTCTATGGTATAATACCTATGGCTTCATAGGGATAGAACCCTGGGTTCCTATCGAAGATGCCTGAGAGGTATAACTATGGTTCTATCAGATTTATCATGTTTTATCTAAACTTGGCTATAAGTGTGGGATTCAAACCTCCATAAGTTGGGATATATATATATATATGGGTAAATTATAAGATTTCACTAACCTGAATTAAGGCCATTTGGGGATGATTTCCCTTATTAACCATGATTCCAGTGAGGTCGCAGTGAGGTCGTTACAATTTACCCAGATATATATATATATAAATAACATGATATCACCCCTACTGTGAAGTCCCTAAGCCACTGATGAAATGCTTCCCCCAGCTGCACGGATTTTCCCCATCGAAATCCTCTCAAATCCTCCATGGAGTTGCCACTCCTATGGACCATGGCCCATTTATGGATGATAAAAATGATGGTTGGATTCTCATGCAATAGTTAGATTGGTTGGTGATTTTTAAACTATGAATAGTTGGATTCTCAATAGTATTGGTTTAATACTTAAGTCTTCTTAATAGATGATAATACTTACCAATGAATAGTTAGATCAATTATCATTTACCAATACTATTAAGAATCCAACTGATATTAATTGGTTATATGGTTGTTTCAGCCCCACTTACCAATTAGGCCGATGTGATCATGTATCACACGTTAACAGAAATCCCAATTTTTGATCGTTGAAGCCCGAGTTTTGATCAACGATGACCTATCACCGTCACCTTTCCTTATAAATACAGATATATCATATTTGGCAGTGTGTCAAAACCCTGGTACCCCTGGTGAACATCAAAATAGCTGGTAAATGGATGTTCATCTCACTAACAAATGGTATTAATAGGTATTGATCCATACCCATGTATGAAAATCCTAAAGATCCTGAAACCCTAGTTGTAGGATGTTGTTGGACACCAAACTTCGGTTGAATCCTTGTGTTTTGCGGCTGTTTCCTGGCTCCTCTTCGTGTGTCGCGGCGATGGTCTCAGTCTCTACGTGTTCTTTTTCAGCCACCTCCTAGCCGACACAGTTCGTGCAGGTGGACTTGCGCAACTCCGAGAGTTGAAGTGGGGAGATACATATAATGGCAGATACACTGCCATGGGCCATATCCCTATGGTTTTCTGAGTAATCATAAACCCTAGTCATGTGAGTTAATAACTCAGATAACTAGGGTTTACTCAGAAAACCATAGGAATATGGCAGTGTATCTGCCATAAACCCTAGTGATAACCATGGGATTTTACCAGGATGGGGGCCCCGTTCGAGCGATAGCGAAACGTTCAGGCGCCTTAGAAAAGTGGCTGAATTCTATGGTGTATGGTAGATATAACGAACTTGTATTCATGGGGTTTATAAACCAACAAACATCACTGGAGGGGCACCATCCACTAACCATGGGATTTTACCCGTAGATATAATGTGATATGATGGAATTCCCAGGGGAAATTCGAAAAAAACAACAAGTTGGTTTATAACTCAGATAACTAGGGTTTGTGGCAGATACATCACACCTCTTTTTCTGGGTTGTTTTTTTTTCGATCAACTAAACCAACCCTCTGCCATTCCAAGAAACTCCTGGTTGGTTAAGAACGGGATTCCCAGGACCAACAGGGACAGATCGCCGCTGCTCAAGTGTACAATGTCCGTTCCCCAGGACAGGTTTCTGGTGGTTTAGTTGTAATTTACAAATTATGATTTGATTTTGAATCACCAAATAACTATATAAATTATAAATGTCCAAAAAAAAAGTGGTTCAAAACTGTTTGGATTTATGATATTTATGTGTTGTGCTGTATTCATCCACAGTTAACAAAGGGTTTATTGATCAACTCGTCACTGCGAATCTTATTTTGCTGTTTGTTGACCACATTGGCAAAATTTGAACCTTGAGCGGAAAAGGTGGTAAACCCATCTAAACTACCTAGAATAAACTTGAGTATGGCCAACCGCAGATTGATAAATTCGATATGATTTGCCGGGTTTTGTGGTTGGTTACACCCCACGCAAGGGGTAACGTATGATAGCAATTGATAACATGCTTTTGGGACTATGAGAACATACACATTTTTCAAAATCCCAAAAACATGTTGTCAAAATCTTATGTTTTCTTTTCAATTTCCAAACTAAATGCATATAATTTCATCATTTTTCTCCTGTTTGATTGGTTTCCTGGATTGGTTTGAACCGATAGAAGCAATAGAAACCATTTTTTGTTTTCCTTTGATTGGATTGGAAGCAATAATCCATATGGTCATTTTTATTAAAAAAATGTTTCGTTGTTTTTCGCTTTTGCTGTTTGTGATTTGGGTTGTTGGTTCTCCAGATCTCCAGTTGATCTCCAGATTTCCATATTGGATGATTTACCCGGCCTGGTAAACTGTTACATAACGAACTGGAAATCACCATGCTATGAAAATGGGTAAATCCACGATTTCAATGGCAAGTTTCAATAGCTAAGCGTTAGTCTACCAGAGGGTATTTCCAAGTTTACATTGGAATTCTATGGTATTCTTATGGATTTGTCCTTTGAACCAATCAACCTTCAAAGCTCCTGAACCACTTCGCAGTCCGTAAGTTCGCCGGATGGGCGCATACCTGTCGTTCCTGGCTGCACCCAAGGCTACCAAGGGATGAGGATGCTGATCCCATGGAAAAATGATGGTTTAACGCTTTAAGCCATGGAAGAATGCTGGGTTCAACACGTTTCAACTCTGGAAAATGATGGAAATTTTAGCGGGAAACATCGGGGAAACCAACATGGAGGTTACAGCCATCCAAATCATCCAAACTTAGGATTTCAGACATGAAATTCATGGGAATTCCATGAAATCCCCGGCTCAAGGTAGGTCCCTCCACTCATGAGTTGCTTTAGACAGACATCTAATCAACTATACTGGGACTATTGGCAGCATAGTTTTCAGCAAGTTTTTTTTTCCAACCAACTGCTATGTTTTATCGGAGCACCTTGTAGGCATCATTTCTATGAGGTAAATCATCTGCAAACTGATGTTCCATTGCTCTGTTGGGCACAGGAGGGTATCCATGACCTGAGTTTGTTCAGTTTGAGGGGTTCAAGTGGATCCTAAAATAGGGGTACCCCCAAATCATCCATGTGAGTGGGATTTTCTATGATAAACCATCCATTTTGTGGTACGCCCATTTAGATTCTGGCAAAGATTGGATTTCACAAAAAAACAAATGCCATCGATTGACACCAACATGCCAGACATGTCGTGTTTTGTCCAACAATGTGGTACAACCCTCAATTACCATATGAGGGAAAGAGAATCAATATCAGCATGTATGTGTATATATATACAGTATATATATATATGAGTATATATATATATAATATATATATATATACCATCAAATTTGGGGCTATCAGGTTGTCCGGCAACTCCATACTTGGCTTTGTCTGAAAGAAAAAACAATTATCATCTGAGAAGTGATGTTAAGCAATTGGATTCAAGGGTATGGATTAAATTATGATAGATATGGAATTAATTAAATGACGGGATATGGAAACTGGTCCGCAATCTTAATCTTCAAGCCGTGTCCAAACTTCGGCTACTTTGCCCAAAGTGCAAAAAATCTTTTCTCGCAGCCGTGAACCCCGCTGCCAAAAACGCTGCACTGTACAAAGGTTGCAGCAGCAGATTGCAGCGACCAGTCGCCCTTTAGCTTTGACCAAATGAGAACTGTGCATACCCCATGAGCCTCTGGCATCTATTTGATGATTCACTGTAAGATTTGAACATCTCTACTGCTAGGTTATTCCACAGTGAAATGAGGCTTCGAATTTGGTTACTGGCCATTTTTACAACTCTCACCGTTGTTCTACCTCTTTGGATGAATCGTCGGAGTAATATCCAACTGAAAGAGGTGATACTCTGCATAAACGATATAAGTTTGCTGGTATGCAGCATCCTCCAGAAAATTTCCACATTGACCCTGAAAATTGTCAGGTTTTAGTGGTGTCACTAATCTTCCAACCCCTGGGTCCTCCTTGGAGGGCAATTTCTCTCACCCAAATGACATAAACAAGCAGTGGAAACCCTGGTAAAATATCCGTTGGCCAGTTTGCTTGTTTTTGTTCATCGTCTTACACCATCCAAGGTCATAAGTACAGCAAATTGCTTTGGTGTTTTCAGCAGTTGCTTGTTGCAAATGATTCCTCACGATGCCTATTGAATACACATAAACACCTGTGGATGTGCACCCCAAACTGACGCGGGAACCCAAATGAAAATATCAGTATAACTTCGTTTTATAGTTCTGTCTTTCACTTGCTCAAGTAAGCATGGGGCTTATGCCACTGCTTATCTAAAATATCTAAGAAATTTTAGCGCTGAAGTTGCGGTTTGTGGCCATTTGAGACAGCTCATCAAATCTCATCAAGATATCTTGATTTATCGTGTTCAATCAGAAATCTCCCCTCAACATGTGAGTGTGATTGATCCCCCAAACATCAACGGTCACGCTGTAGAGAAAGCATCTACCCTCTGCTTATTTAACATAGCCATTCTCCATGGCCCATAGAAATAGATGGTTTACCTACTAAAAATTGTGATTTTGCATGGCTATGTTAAATAACCAGATGGTATCTCTAACAAAAAACATGGCTAGTCTGTCACATCACGGTGCCTCTTTTGTTGACTGAGATTGCCCCTCCGGATTTCACGTCTGTCCATCATGGCCTGACATAATGATGATAAAGGGTGCTAAAAAGCCTCTCTGTCAGGGGGTTGGGAAATATTGCCATTATTTAACTTAGATCAGTTGATTGACATTATTTAACTTAAAAAACGGTGCCATTATTTGGGGGTTGGTATATTGCCATTTGGGGTCTGGGAAATATTGCCAAAAATTTAAGAGAAGTTCTGGTTCAACTTGATCTCCCCAGCACCACATTTTTTTTGGCATCATAGCAACTCCGCATACCCTCTGGTAAACTAACATAACTATGGAAAATCACCATTTGTTAATGGGAAAATTCACTATTAATGGTGATTTTTAATAGCTATGTTAAATTACCAGAGGGTAAGTTCTTCGCCGCAGGATCTTGCACCACTCACGGCTTGTACAACATGATGTACAGCGGAAGAGCTTGCTGGTCCTGGCTGAGTCTGGGGCATAGAAAACATAGAAAAGCCCTGGTTTCCTGAGGTTACTAGCTGGTAGTTATGGATGTTCATTCCCCCAAAAAAGGCGAGAATGATCGGTTCTAAATTTATCTTCACATGGAAAATCGATGAATGGTGGATGTTCAATATCTACGTTAATTCACTAGCCAAGCCAATACAACTGAAATTAGGACAGTCAGGACTGATAGCTGCTAACTGTGTTATAACTAAGTTATAACTCAGAACCTGAGTTACATCTCAACTATGACTGGTTGGTGGTTTCAACCCCTCTGAGAAATATTAGTCAGTTGGGATGATTCTTGCCAATATATGGAAAAAAATGTTCCAAACCACCAACCAGATGAAGATTTTTTCATTCCTATCAATCCCTGGATTATCCCAGTTCACTAGTGGTGATGAACAGGCGACAAGGCAACAAGGTTTTAGCCAGCCATTCACGCCCTTCAGGACGAAGGGCTACACATTTTTATGGTCTGGAATGGCTGGTGGTATGATTGGAATGAGGGAATGATCCATAATCACTATCGATAATCATCCCAGCAACCCCCAGCAACCCCCAGCAACCCATCCATTCCCTATAAAACGCAGCAGTAAGAAAATGAAGGGCTACAAATGTCTATGGCACCTGGGGAGTCCAAGTTTCTTTTTGAACGATGGAAAGGGCGATGGGATTGCCTTGTAGGTCACGAAGATTGTCGGCTTTGGCAGCCGGTCACAGGTGTTCCTGAGAGTTTGGGGGTAGGGGATGGGGTGATGGTGGCCTGAAACCGTTTGCAACATGGAAACCCCCTGGGAGAATGTTCAGGAAACCGATCTTTACTGAATATTTCAGAGTAAAAACCGATGTTTACTTGAGATTTTCCCTTCAATCATCTTCAATCAAACATCTGATTTAGCTTCCACGCTGTCACCAGCTGTAGCCTAGAGACTCGTATCGCTCCCCACTCACCGAGTGCGGTTTTTGGGGCGGTGGATACATGTTGTTGCTGCCCACAACGCATTCACCCACCAGCACTGCCTCAGGTCATTTTTTTTGGGGCGGGACCCCAGATTTGTGGGTTTCAGCCCCAAACATAACTGGTTGGTGGTTGAGCCTACCCCTCTGAAAAATATGAAAGTCAGTTGGGATTATTGTTCCCAATATATGGGGGAAAAAAACATGTTCCAAACCACCAACCAGTAACTACAGGAGATCTCAGGAGCTGATAAATGCTGATAGCCCAACTGATAGCCAATTGCCTGGCTATCCTGGACTTATCCGTTGGCATCTTTGAAAGCACCCAGCAGTCACTTGCAGTATTGAATTTCTATCACCAGTTCATAGCAGCTAAATTCACTTGAGCAGTGTTCAAAATCCCTTTATCATTCTACTATACTGGTTGGTTTATAGGGACTTCCCGTTCTTGGATGATTAGAATCCCCAATATATATATAAAGGGTAGTATAATCCCCAAACTAATCATCAACCAACAGGGGTTTAGCAGCCACTGCTCACTTCTTGAGTGGTTCTATAGGTCTCCCTACCAACTGAAAAGGCTGCATCACCTCACGCTTAGGCGTCCTCAGAAAGATGCCAAAACATGCTTCGATTATTCGTTCGATGACATTTCCAAACTTCCATACCCTCTGGTAAACTAGCATAACTATGAAAAATCACCATTTTCAATGGGAAAATCCACTCTTTCTATGGCCATGTTCAATAGCAAACTGTTAAATTACCAGAGGGTCCTTTTCCCACTTGTCCTTCTTTTTCTGGAAGTTGCTCTAAGGGATTTGGTTCAAGGAATTTCAACAACGTATATTTCATGGTAAAAACCAAGGTCTCCATTCGATTTTCCATCTCTTTATGTTGCCAAACACAATTCATATGGGGGTGCACTGCAAGGGCGCAAAACAAAAAAAAAACAATTGTTCAGCTATGACATATCCACAGGAAAACCAACTGGAAACCAACTGGAAAATGGTGACTTAATCAAGAAACATTAATATATAGCTGATCTATGATAGCTGTATATTTTTGGTTACTGTAATTGGCTTCGTATAGTACCGTTGTAGTCTATTGATCTATTACATGTTATTGTAACTGGTTGCTGTTATTAACGAAATTTATTGGTTATTGGTTGCTTCAATTTGTAAACCAGTGGGCCATTTACGTTAGATTTAGATGGCTTCATATAGTACTGTAATTGGTTGATGCTACCATAGTATAAAACAATTTTAAGAGGATAAAAATCGTGGTCAGTTTCGAAATCTTTAGTTGTTGGTCAACCATGTAATTCCCAGATTTTTTGATGGCCAGGGTGCAGCCAGAAAGACGGCACGCACCTGTGGATGCAGTAAATGATCAGCGGACCTCGTTGTGCAGATTGGTTGAGAAGCGAGAAGGATGAGAGATACCCGGCCTGGTAAAACAGACAAAAAGCTATGGAACATCCCTACGTTTCATAGACAAATCAACTACTTAACTATGGCCGTGTTCAATAGCTATGTTAAATTACCAGAAGGTATACAATATGTAGACATGTAGATATGCATATATATATATATAGGTATATATTGCAGGGATATAGAGGTTAGGGTTTTTGAGGGTACCTAATTAGGGTGTGAGGGTTTTGACTCATAGCTCATAACCCTATTTTGTGGGGATGTTCCCTGAAATTTATATTATATATGGATCTAGAGGTGAGGTAATATAGATAGAACATCGATAATATGTATGCGTGTGTGTATATATATATATATTGTGTACATGTGTTTTCAACTTGTCCGCCCTAAATCATACTTGGCCACCCCCAAAAAAACTTAATTTGCACAGGCAGGGGTGCAGTTCCAGTGAAGATAGCAGCAAGTGGCTATTTGTCACAGTGTAGTGAACTAACGTAGAGCCCCCAAAGATGGCAACCTGAACATTAGTGAATCACCACGGCCTTGCAACAACATTTGCTGGTTCAATCACCATTTCGCATTGTCATAATCACAATGGCTACATGTTACATCATTGGCATTATCCAACTGTATTCCCATAATATGGTTTGTTCTAATCGGGCTGCAGTTATTGTCTTTTTGAGTGGATATACATATATATATATAGATATACATACCATACCATACCATACCATACCATACCATACCATACCCTCGCATTTCATTGCATTGCATTACATTAGATTCCATATATATATATAAATATATACGAGTATAACTATAGTTGTGGGTGGGCCCATCTCCCAACTTATGGCTCTGAACCCATTTTTGTGGGTTATAAATTGGTTTCTAAAGCCCATCAACACTATAGTTGCCATAAACCATAGTTGTGGGAGCTGGAAGCTAAATTAGCTATCATTGATCATAAATCAGCTACAAATGGTTATAAATCCTATGAAATCCCAAGTGTTCTAGGTTAAATCTCCATTTTCCTAGGGTTTCCTATGATGTTTCTATGGTGTTCCTATGGTTTCCCATCCAAACACCATTTTCCTAGGCTTTTTCCCATGCTTTTCCCGCGCCTGGGAAGGTGCACATCGCAGGCGTAGCGATCCGAATAGCTGGCCGAGGTGGCAAAGTAGCAGCCCCTGACAGCGGTGTCAAGCAGCAAAATTTGGGAGACCAAACAACATTAGCCAAGTATAAATGATGTTATAAACTTATATTCAATCAACATTGATATAAGCCTATGAACGATCAACATTGATATACCCATGACGGATCCATGGTGGTATATATGCTAACATGACTGGGGTTTTGAGAGATGTTCTGGAACTGGGAATGTAGTATTTTAGGAACTGCACCCCTGTGCAAAACAGCAAGATAGTATTCCACATCTCATTTTAGTTCATGGGTTTCAACCAGCAAAAATTGGGAGACCAAATCCCATAAAGGATCCATGGTGCTGGTATATATATATATGCTAACATAAAGTGGGTATATTGATGGGATCTATGGCACACCATATATAGCAGCACCATGGATCCTATGAAAAGTTGGGAAAATTTGGGACTTAACTAGGATTTATCCGGGACTCTCGCAAAAAAAACTGGGAACAACTGTGGATCTCAGCAAGAAAAACGATTTTTTTAACTCGGAGAAATGGTGGTTTCTCCTACCGTGCCACCAAGATGCTTGCCGTAGACACAGGTCTGCGCCCTGGCACGATCGAAGCCATCGCGACCTGGATATCCAGGAAATTGATATGGAAAAATATAAGGGATTTCTGGGGATTTCGAGGGATTTTTTAGGACATTTCTGGTTTCTTTTTTTTGGATTTCTAGTGGATTTTCGGGATTTCATATGGATTTTTAGGATATCAAAAAATGATATCTCTGCTTGGTTGTTTTTGATGTTTCCGCCCGCGTTGGGGAGGAATCTGCCGCGTTTGTGAATAGTTCCACCAACAAAACTTGGACGATTTTTTCTCTGCTTGCCAACACACAAAAAACCATATGCAGTACATATTACTGGGTCAACAAGTAGGATGAATAGGATGAAACACAAGGTATCGCCTGAAACATACTAGATGAAAATGGGATGAATAGGATGAAACGCTGGATGAAAATAGATGGTGGGGTTTATCTTTGTAGTTGTATGGGGATGAATCAAAATGGCAGTCATCGGAATCGTCGTCCTCGCCGTAATAATCAGCAGTGTGGTCGTGATGATCAAAACGTCTATGGGTCAAAACCCATGGAATGGTAAACACCAAACTAGTTGGCAAATGGATCTTCATGCCCCTCCGTATTAGCTAATTTTAGGTGCCTACCCATGCGCATATCAACATCATCATCATCATCATCATCATCATCATCATCCTCATCCTCATCCTCATCCTCATCCTCATCCTCATCCTCATCATCCTCCGGAGAAAATATCTCATGCCGTCCCAATGACAACACTTTAAGTCCAATGGGCCAAGGCACAAATGTCCAGTAAGCCCTGAACAGAACGAGTTCCATGCCACAGCAGCTGGACTCCTAAGGTCAGCAGCTGTGGGTTTTGCGGTTCATCGATGTTCATCGGTTCAGCCCCCCAATGTAGCCTCTAAAAAAAATGACCACCAAGCTATGGAAAATGCTGATTTCATTGGATTTAATGGGATTTCATTGGGTTTAATGGGATTTCATGGGATTTATTGGGATTTAATTGGATTTAATGGGATTTCATGGGATTTATTGGGATTTATGATGGTATACCCTCTGATAAACAAACGGTTAGCTATCGAAAATGGCCCATAGAAATAGTTGATTTACCCACTAATAGCATGGTGATTTTCCAGTTCGTTATGTAACAGTTTACCAGGCCGGGTAATTTCCGTGCGGAAAACTACTGTATCCGAGGTTTCCCCAGGATTTCTGAAACCAACTTTTTGGGGGGTGAGGCAACCCCCAAGTCTGGTAAATTTCAGGGTTTGGTGGTGCTTTATTGTTGGCTTTACCTGTGTTCCCCATCGCTTGTTGCTTGTTGCCCCTCGATGGTGTCGAAAAACTCCCCCACTTATACATCTGGGTAAATTATAATATTTCACTAACCTGAATTAAGGCCATTTGGGGATGATTTCCCTTACTAACCATGATTTCCAGGGCTCGGTCGCAGTGAGGTCGTTATAATTTACCCAGATACATGGCTTCGAAAAACTCCCATCCTAGGCTTGGTTGAATCTCCACGGTCAGTTGAACATAGCTCATTTATATTATCTATGCGTATCCATTCATATCCATTTCCATACATCCTTTTGTATGTATATATTTGTTTGTTTTCTTTGCGTAAATAAATTTATATATACACCTGTATATATCCCTTTATGTCCATTTATGTATGGAAAAGATTTGTTTAAGTATTGAACAGAGCACAAATCTGTTCAACTCATGAAAACTTACTCTTCTCATCTATTCTCCAATCTTCCAAAGCAGCCTAGAAAAAAAACAGCGTCCATCAAACAAGCCGCTGCTTCCGCCGGCGCCGCCCTGCGAATGGAGAAATTGTTCCCATGGGAAGATGACCCAGGCCATAAAAGGGGATGACCCAGGCGTCAGTCGCGACGTGAGGTGGTTATAATTCACCCACATATATATATATATATATATACATAGGTCTGTATATATATATATATATATACATATATAATCATATATATATAGGATTCTCACGTACTGTATGTAGCTATCAAGTATACCCATCAGTACTTCGGGGTGCTATATATATACTGGTTGGTGGTATACCTACCATTACCTACCCCTCTGAAAAATGATGGAGTTCGTCAGTTGGGATTATGAACTTCCCAACTGAATGGAAAAATAAAGAAAAAATTAACCATACCACCAACCAGTATATACATATATATGTAATTACTGTATATATAGCACCAGGTAAAAAATGTTCCAAACCATTCCCAAGTGAATGGAAAAATATGGAAAAATAATCCATTCATGTTCCAAACCACCAACCACATCCCATTAACCAAACACCACAGCTATGCTCCCATGGTCACCATGGCTCCAAGGTCGCGTCTTTGGCCATCGGTGAAGTCATCGGAGAGTCGCGCCTGCATCACCTAGGAACTTTTGTGCAGCAAAACACGGGTGGTTTAAAGCAGCAACAACGGTGGATGTTTTCTAACCCAACTAAGATGTGGCTTTAACATGGTTGAACCAAAAAAATGTGGATTTTACCAACTACAAGATCGGTTTGATATGGTTTTATATGGTTTTATAGATGGTTCTATGGATGTTTTCCAGCCAGATGTAGATAGACAGTCGCAACAACCCAATGTGGATAGCTTCACATGGTTTAACCATCAAACAGTCGGATTTCACCAACTGAGATGTGGCTTGCGAATGACACCAACGGGGATTGAAACCGATAAACATGTCATAATTCTCCAAGCTAAAAACATGTCATCTTGAGATATAAATAGGCTTGGTTTCCCATATTATGTAATGTATAACTGTATAACCATCATTTAGTGGGCTTATCGTACACAATCCATTTGTACAAACTATATAAGTATATCATGTATAGATATTAATATGTAGTACTCCCTTCCCCAAGATATTCAAACAGTCCCCTAGAAGCCCTGGCTTATTTCGCTGGCCATGGCCATGATATGCCATGATTGGTGGTATCGAATTTTAGGGATTGTAAATCGCCTAAGATATATATATATATCATTATCATTGCAAATCTTAGATACCTGGCCAAAAAATAAATTCTTTGCTGGTTAGTAGATAATCCCATTAATACCAAAAGACTAAAGGATTAAAGAATCCATGTAAGATTGACCTAGTTATGTCCACATGATTTTAATAACACATTTATCTATGTATCACAAAGCACAATTCATCTACAGCAATGTGGGTAAAACAATAATAAATCATCCCCCAAATCACCATAAATAGGCGGTAATAAACCATTCCCAAATGGGTGGTTTATGACATTGTTTTACCCACATTACATATAAAGATCCCATTAAAATCACCATTTTTGTTGGCTAAATCCCATTAAACCACATTTTTTCATAGTTAAATCCCATGAAATCACCAGGTTAATATAACCCATTCATTTGCAGTAAACCTGACCCCCTCCCTCGAGCACCTTCTGTTGGGCACAAAACGCTTCGATAAGTCCTGCTATGCGGTGCATCTCTATGCAGCCCCCAGAAAGCATCTTGGATGTAGGGCATCACATATTTGGGACCATCAAACCTGGTTGGTGGTGCAATAACCATCCTGAAAAATGATGGAGTTCATCAATGGGGTTGGGATTATCCCATATATGAAATGGAAAAATAAAATATGTTTGAAACCACCAAGCAGATACTGGTGGTGTTAAGGATTTGGCATTGCCATTTTTAATAGCGGAAACTCGTATGAAATTCACTGGGTTCCCATCTTGGCATGATATTCACTTCGAATCATTCGCAACCTTAGATACCCTGCAAAAAAAATCATTGTTAGCTGGTTAGTACACTTCACCATTTAAATTGCAAAAGATTACAGTACTAGTTAGTATCTAACCAGTCGGTTGACCCAGTAATTACTCCCATTGAAGTAGTAAACTTCGCTCCTCGGTTCTGCACTCGAAAGGCGGCTAAGAGTTCAGTCCCTTTGCCACTCTGCTGCCTGACCCAAAAACAAATGGGGATTTGTTCGAGCCGAAAAAATGGGGATGTGCTGAGGAAAAATTGTGATTTAATGGGACAGGATGGGATATATTAATATAACCGACATTGTGATCCTTTTTTGGACTATAATGTTCACTTTTTTCCACAAGAATAATAGATTTTACCAGCAATAATGGGATATGTCACGGATATATAATGGGAATATGGTGGGTAATTGGCCAAATAGATGATATACTTGTTAGTTCACCCCATCGTCAATGGGTTTAGTTCACCCCAGATTTAGTTCACAGGGTAAGTAGGATTAGTTCACTTATAATTGCGGTGGGGTGAAAACCCACCAAGTAAAGCATAGTAAAGCAACATATATATGATTTGTGCGAAGCAAAAACGATGATTTCACTATCGACGATGATTTCTCAATGAAGAAAGTGCAATTTACTGGCAAGAGATACACATAAGTAAAAAGGTTCAGCAACGAACACAAGGAACCAACCAAAACGGACATTGACCAACGATCTTTTTGAGGGTTACACTGTTTCAAGGGTGGGCCAAAAAACATGATTTGCAACAATGTGGTAAACCTAATAATAAACCATAATGAACCTCATATTTGGAGATGGTTTATACAACCCATAAATATGATCATGATATTTGGGGATGGTTTGGTTGAAATCCTAGGTGAAGCGTCGCAAAAAAAATGGGAGACGTCCCAGCAGCAAGTCCTGGGTTACCCTCGGTTTTTTGGGGATTTCAGGATCCATCAAAAGTTGAGAAGTTAGCCAACAAGAATAACTGGTTGGTGGTTTTTCGCGCTTAGCCGCTACCCCTCTGAAAAATGATGGAGTGAAAGTCAGTTGGGATGAAATGACATTCCCAACTGAATGGAAAAATAATCAACCAGATAAAAATGATGGTGGATCATACCACAACAAAATCAAATTCTAGGAATTTGAACTCAAGAAACAGGCTCATTCCAGAAAACATCATGGTTCACTCAACAAAAATAGGAAAGACACCAACATCTGTAGCTTCAGAGTCAGCGATGTACAACGAGCCAGGTAGATTTGTTCGCATGGCACCAAACATGGCTGGAAATTCCTCCATTTGTAGATGAAATTCCCATTAGAAACACCTTCATTTTTAGGGAAGTGTCCATTGTCATGTTTGATTAACGAAGGGACTCATGTTTGATTAACCCATGTTTATCATGTTTGATTACCTCCAGCTGTCATGGTTTGTTTGATTAACTCCATACCTTGTTGGTAGAGACCCAGAAATATTCGGGCTTGCAAAGAAACATCGTCCATGAATTGGTTTTCCAGAAAGAGTTACAGAAAAATCTGCCTATCAGTTTTTGGGTTTATGACCCATTCCCTTAATCTTAAATAGCCCCGAGTCGTCATCCTGATTTAGGATTGGGTCTATTCATCATTGGGCACTATTTTCTATATTTTGGGTATTCAATGGTATATGTTGGATATATATTTGGATATATATATATATATATACATATATGTATACATATATATACATATATATACATATATGTATACATATATACATACATATATATACATATATATATATACATATATATATATATACATATATACATATATATATACATATACATATATATGTATATATTTAACATATGTAAAAGTAACGTTGTATAACCCAATTTCATCCAATTTCAGGATGGTAAAATCAGGATTTGCATCTCAAAGCCAAAAAAAATGTCATGAGTAAATCACAGTATTTTTCACAACATCTTCTTCCTGATTAAATCACCATTAAGACAGCATTCGGTTTATAGTTATATAATGTTATATAAACCTTGGTTATATAGTTTATAGTTATATAATGTTTATAGTTATATAATGTTTATAGTTATATAATGTTATATAATGATATATAATGTTATATAAACCTCCATTAAATTGGTCAATCCTTGCTAATCCACCAAAATCATGGCTGAATCTTTTGCTGGTTGTGGTTCGCCAGTCCATTTAGTTCGCCAAAAGCTAAAGGATGATATCAACTAGATGAAAGTAAATGGTAAGTAAATGAAAGTTGTAAACATAACATTTACCCTTTACTACCTATCCAGTCGGTTGATTTACCTACCATTATATCACCTTTTCTTTCAACTACCTATCCAGTCGGTGATGTAAACATCATGAAAGTTAGCCGCCGATCAGAGTTCCCGCGGCACCAGAAGTTCTTCACAGCACTCCACTCCTGGCCAGGCTGCAGCTTAGATACATAAGAAACGCCACTTGAAGGATCATCCCTTGACTCGTAGTTTGTAAATGGCCTTAGTTAAGTGCGATCCATTATTATTATCCATTATTATTATCCATTATTAATATCCATTATTAACCACTATTAACCACTATTAACCACTATGAATTGAAAAATAAGGGGATAATTTACTGAATGGGGACTGAGCAAAACATTCGGGTAATTGACCAGTAAGTGGGATGGTCAATGATATGCTAATCCACCTAGTCATATGCAACGGTATCGATCACAATTTCACAACAAATCCAACAATATCCAACAATTATTATAGTAATCTGATTATTATAGTATGAAAATAAAATAATAATCCAACAATTATTATGGATTATTAAAATGTTACAACAGATCATCAAAATTCTACCTGTTTGTAATCAACGCAATGGCGATGGGAACGCCACCATTTACTTCGACGATTTTCCAGCAATGTTTGATAACGGAGGGCATTGGGGGGCCCGCGCCTGCCCTGCAGCAACATCCCCATCCTGAGTGAAATCCCATCGAGTGAGGCAACTGAGAGACACATCCCTGTGGGCTCTGGAGATCTACCTGATATACTTATAGACAGACCACAAAGATTTCGACAGCTTGGGATACATAATACATATATATATATATACATAGTATACAGAATATATCATAATATATAGTGTTTGAATTTGTCTACTCCCCCTGAATGTTCCTTAAATACCTGGGAGTCTTTACATTTCCCTCTTGGAAACCCAGGTACAGTACTTGGGGGGTGCAGGACAGGGCTTCATCAGTTGGGATATAATCTCTGTAACTATGGTTGTATATCCCACTCATAACTGGAACTGCACCCCCAAGTATGTTCATCATTCATAGTCATGAAACGTCCACAACAAAAAGGCTAGTGCTTGTGCACCAAAGAAACTGCACCTTGCTGATCACAGGAAGATCAAACCTTAAGTCAAATGACAATTTTGTGGGGCCCATGTGATGGACTCGCCGCAAGGATTTGCCTCACAACAAAAAGAATACCTGCTGAACCAAATATCCAAAGACTTCGGTGAGAATTCCTGTGGATAATGACTATTTTGCAACACATGATCTTTTCGATGTCGCTAGAATCATGGAGGAACAACTTCCAACGTCTGGTGCAGCGTAGCTTTTGATTGGATTCCATCTTCATTGTCCAAAGAAAGGCTTAGGTTGCCTTTCGCTTGTAATCTACGCAGTCTACGCATTTCTTATCTGGTGGTCATTAGTCATTACCCTCTGGTAAGCTGTTACATAACTATGGAAATCACAATCTTTAAGTTCGGTAGATCAACTATGTCTATGGGCTATTTCAATAGCTAGTCGTTAAATTACCAGACGGTATACCATCATAAATCCCAATAAATCCCATTGAATCTAATTAAATCAACATTTTCCATAGCTTGGTGGTCATTAGTAGATGCCATTGGAGGATGGAAAATCGTCCATGCTCCAGTCGTTGCTCAATCGCCGGGGCCTAAAACGTAGTTCGTTGGTTTTAAAAATGGACTTCTTACCATTAAATATCCGGAATATCCCATGATTGACCATTGTAGTCCCATTAAAATCCATTTATCATCCCAATATACACCCATAAACTATCCACCATTCTATCCATATTGATTGTTTCCATTCTATCCATATTGATTGTTTCAGTTTCCCCTTTTGGGGCTTCGGCCGCCAGACCAAGCGTCCGTGCGAGTGGGCAACCTGGGTAGCAGTTGCCCCACATGAAGGTGAACTATTGAACCGTATCATAGGTGATTTTTCAGCATGAAAATAATGGGAAGATCACGGGAATGGGATCAATGAAGGTGAACCATATATTCTGTGTTCAACCCCAAAGCGCCCCAAAGCTAGGATATGAATATGAATGATATAAAGATAAAACCAGCATTGAGGAATGAATGATGTTATAAACATTTTTAAAAATACACCTATGAAGAATCCCGTTTACTTCTCAAAATACTATGGCTAATGAGTTAATGGACTTATATACCCCAATACACCAATACTTCCCGAAGATATATCCTGTTTTTTTTCCGTCAGGGATGGTTTGTCCCTGTAGAAAGAGGGAAGTAGTTCGAAGCCCAATTGCCATCAACATCATTGAGTAGTTTAGATTGGGAATGGTCATCCAACAACAAGAACGGGAATCGGGGGTTTATGATATCAAGTCTGCCACATCAAATGGTCTACCACCATCATTACCAACAAACATAAACCATTGTTGTTGTCACCGGACAAGGTGGTGTCCCCAAGATAGCTAAGTTGGCTTATAACTCTAACAACTAGGACTTACGGTTGATGTAGCTGTAGTTTTTTTTGTGTCATCAACCAACTTATATATATATATAACATCTTCTAACTGGGGGGCACCACCTTGTAGGTTGATGGCACCAATTCCTTCATGAGATGTGGCAAGCCACCCACTGCCATTTGACAAGCTCCAAGCAGGGATGGTACTCATTGAAAAATGGGTTCGATGGATTCACCTCATCTAATCCATATTAGCTATGGAAAATCACCATTTTTAATAGGTAAACCATCTATAAATGGGCCATCTATACCATGGCTATGTTAGTCATAACCAGATGGTAATAATATTCATAATCAATTACAATGTGGGGCCCCCCAGTGATGTGAACGTTGGTTTAGATTCACCCCAGGAATACTAGTTCGTTATTTGCGTACCATAAACCATAGTGACATTGTTGTTATGTGCACCAACTGAACGCTATCGACTGGGGGCCCCACATTGTACCCTCTGGTAATTTAACATATGGAAAATCACTTCTGGTGGTTGAGCCCACCCCTCTGACAAATGATGGAGTGAAAGTCAGTTGGGATGATGACATTCCCAACTGAATGGAAAAATAAAAAATGTTCCAAACCACCAACCAGACTTTGTTGTACTAGGAACAATAATTCATACGTAGGTCAAGCATCTATAAATGGGCCGTTGTCATCCCTTGTCCAGCTATGTTAAATAAGCAGAGATAAATACCCGCACCATTGCCGTTCTGGGGTATTTACCCAAGATTGACCCATGGTCCAATTGCCAGTAATCAACCCAAATAATTGGTCATGTTTACCTTAAATGGTACGAGTAATATTTTGTGACAATCATGGGCAATCTGTCCACTATTAATACTAGGCGAATATCCAATAACGGACTACCCTCTGGTAAACTGCTACATAACTATGGAAAGTCACCATTTTTTTAGGCTAAATCAACTATTTAACTATGGCCATGTTCAAGTTCACTCTTAGTTTACCCGTATCACTACAAATGCTTCAACATTGTATATTCCACAGCTCCTCGTTGAACGGCCAGCGGCAAGCGTTTCAATGCAAAGTTGCAGCGCTCCCCTTTGGGATGTGCTGCGGAGATGAGTTTCTCCTCAGAACGGTCTCCCGCGGTCATCCGTCATCGTAAATTTAAGGGTCAGAACCATATCTGGTTGGTGGTTTCAACCAACCCCTCTGAAAAATATAGTTCGTCAGTTGGGCTGATTATTCCATTCCCAATATTAATGGAAAGTCATAATCCATTCTCCAAGTTCCAGAATTGGAAAAATGATGGCTGGATATTCACAAATAGTTCACTTAGTTCTGGCCCTTTGGATATTCGGGTGACTGTGTGGAAAATGATCCCTCCAGCCATTTCTCCGGTGATTTTGCCAAAAAAAAATGGACTGAAAAGTGGGTGGTGGTGGGAAAAGCCACAAAAAAATCTAAGAATCTGTGAACGTTACTTGGAATTATCGTCTCAAGTGATTAGGAAGAGGAAATACCGGATGGTAATTGAAACTTAAGCAATTCAATATGGGAAATTCATAGGAAAATACCTGAAAATGTGCGAAAATCCATTATAAATGGAGGTGTTAAGAGGAACATCATCTATAAATGGAAGATGTTCCATTGCCACCAACGAAATAACGGTCCAATTGTGGAACTTCACCACTATTTCTACGCCCTCCTTGTAGGGCTAGTGTGAACGGGTTGGAAGGGTTCATTCAAATCAGGCGTAGGGGACCGCAAATGTTCAATGTCAATTAGGCAATATTATATATACATATAAATGTACAGTAAACACTTGAAAAATACAATACAAACGCGTTTCTCTGATATGTCAATCTCCAAAATCAAAAAAACAACTCCATAGACACCAGGGAACATTCGGCCAACTCTGCAGAAGTGGTGGCCAGAAGGCATCTTTGAAGCAGGACTCCAGCGCATATCTGCCAGGTTAGTGGTTGTGATCCAGGAGTTGTTGCCAAGTATGAACATATGATGGTTCCAGAAACTGGATGGTTGTTTTTTCTATCCAACCAACTTATAGATGGTAAAAAACATCCCGGTTTCGCCAAAAACTTCAGCTGGGATTATGTACAGTGAAGAGGAGTGGGTGAGGGTGTGCAAAAAAAAGGCCGGTTAAATATATTGAGGATATAATTCATGGAGATGTCAATGGAATGTGTATATATATAGTTATTTATTTACATATATTTATATATCTATAAACATATATACATTTTATGTATTTATATGTGCTTAATTATTTTTATTTATTTATATATATATAATTTTATTGATATAATCATATATATATATATATATCCATGCATATATAAATATATATCTATATCCATGTATATATCATTATATATCCGATATCCATTGATATAACGTCAATCCCGGTCAACCCAAAGTGAACGCCTGGTTTGTTCATTGGGGGGTAACATTTCAACGGTATTTTTGACGGGGGAACCTCTGATTTTTGATCAAGCGGAGTTGTTTATCCGGGGTTGACATTATATGTATGTATATATAGATATATATAAAATTGATATAGATACGTACTATCTAGAAGTTGAATGGTTTGTACAGTTATGGGCCATCATTTTGTAGGTGTAGGGGTTGCTGCGGACAAAAGTATACAGAACTTAAAACAATCAAAGTAGGTTGGGCATCAGGTGGTACTGTGTAGTTCCGAATAGCTAGGCCAAAAAAAAAACACCAAAGATCATCTATCAAATACAAACACAAAAATACCAATATATAGATGATCTTTGATCATAAATACTCCAACTAATACTAGGAATAGGCCCGAACTTTTGGTTCCTTTTCATTTTCCAATCTCAATGCTTCGGGTTAAGTTCTGTCGGGGCAGATCAAGCTACCCGTCATCCCATTGCGAGCGGGGTATACCCAAGTTATCCCAATGTCATAAACCTCAAACTTGGGGTTTCTGAATGGCATTTAATGTTATTATTGAAACCCATAGTTACTATATAAACCCAACATCGTTTATAAATTTCATAGTTGTTTAATGTTAAGTCTTGGATTGGATGTATCATCTTGGCCATGTGAAAAACCCATGTGCATCAACTAGCAGATACGAAGAGGGAAAAAGTACAAGAAACTACTATATTTCACGGGCAAAAAACCATGGTGTCCTCTAGTTTTTTCTTAAACCACCCCAGTGTGAAAGAAACTCCTTGATTGGATCCATTGGTTCACATGGTTCATCATTGTTTTCATCACTATTAATGTGGGTAAAACAATGCCATAAACCACCCATGACTGGGAATGGTGAAAATACGGTCAAACGCCATCGTATGCCCGGACCGGTAAGGATCATCATCGTCGTAATGTCATGATGATGAACTAGCAAGATACCCCCCAAAACCGTCCCCCAACCGAAATGATAATGATATGTATCTGTCAGGGGTCATGGGGAAGAATGTGGCATGTAATTTATGATGAGGAAATGATATGTATCTTTCAAGGTGCTCTGCTGGCGTGAGCCAGTCCAACCAGAGCTGCCAAGCCTTCATTCCCTTTGGGCCGCGACTGTATGTTACTGCGGCACGGCGAAGTGTCAATGTTGCCATGAACTTCAGATATGGATGAACATTGAATCAGCGTGATTAATTAGTTGGTTGTGAAAACAGAACAGAGACCCCACATGGTAATATATGTATCCAATCGTGGTACCATTTCCATGCATCTATGTTTTAATCCGTATGGCATGATCAATGTCCCAACATATATGATCATGTTGCGCAGATCAACATGTACTGATAGTTATCTTAAGATGTATGTACATGTTGTGGCCTTCGAATTCTTGGGCAAACGATGGTGTCAGCGCGTAAAAGTGCCACCTATAAAAACTGATGATTTGGTATAGTTATCATTAACCATATAAAAATGGTATATAACCTTTAAAAGTGGCATACCTATACAAATGGTGACTAAAAATTGTTTATTATTGTTTTAACCACATTGATCCTACTTATTCACCACGAATATCTGGTATAACCCACCTAGACTTACTAACCAGGATTAGCATCTATTGTTGTCATCACTATTATATCCCACTATATGATTATGATTATATACCACTAGATCCCATTCTATCCCATGATACACCAACTATGTACCATTCCAAACCATGATATTTCTCATCTATCCCCTCGGAAAAATATGAGTTCGTCAGTTGGGATGAATATTCCCAATATGGAAAAATAACAAATGTTCCACACCACCAACCAGTATATATATATATATAAATATAAACAGTAATCAGTATGTATATATATATATATATGTATATATATGTACTATCACCATAGGATATCCAATATGTGAATATTATCCTAGAAATACATAGCATAGATTACCCAATCCCATGGCGCACACGACGTCGCCACGGTCCGGCCGCGACCGGCGGTCCCCGCCTCCGACGCGGTGGCGTCGGCACGCTGGGAGGGTCAGGTCCGTCCACGTCCAGGAGCCAAGCCCAGTCAGCGTCTCGGCGAACGACAACGGGGGTATACCTTGAGAAAGTTCATGGGGATACACTGGGATATGTATACATATACATATATATATGTATAGATATATATATATATATATATAAATTATACATATGATACATAAATATATATATATATTCATACATATGTTGATACATCAAAATATATAATATGATAGTTGGCTGTGATTAGAAGTAGGCCACACAAGGGAAACACCAAAAAAAAAGAACCAAGGCCCACAGTCGTCCTACGTCCCTTGCTCGGACATCAACCGCGAGTTAGTTGCTCGGCATTCATCAGCTTGGTCAAACTAGGTGTCGTCATCATACTCATCCAGGAATCAAGATATACGGATAATCCAGGAAATCCATGATAATCATCTAGGATACCCCTTTTTATTCATTATATATATATTCATTACATTGATACTAGGTGTATGATAACTAGACTGGTCATTTTTTATTCATATTATAAACGGGACATGGATATAGCCCAGACCTCATAGACCCACTATCAATATCACCCCGCAGAGGAAGTCATTGATTTAAGTGGCTTTCCTCGTGAAGTAGCTGAAGTAGCTGAAGTAGCTTAGTTCACCCCAGTTGTACCCTCTGGTAAACTGTTACATAGCCATGGGAAAATCACAACTTTCTGATGGGTAAATCAACTATGTCTATGGCCATTTTCAATAGCTAACCGTTAGTTTACTAGAGAGTATATCCCATTAAAATCACCATTTTTGTTGGTTAAATCCCATTAACCCAGCATTTTTCATGGTTCATGGTACATTTACCCTACTTATCCCACTTTTATGGGTTAACTAAGTATGGTGCTTTACGCTGTTTCGACAAACCGCGGGATGATCCTCCACTTCTATGTTCATAATACATTCCAACAAAAATGTATACATATATAATTATATCTATATACGTCCTAAGATTTTGAATGAAACACATATACTTATTAAATGTTTAATGTATATAATATACTGAATAAAAAACATATATATATATACATCTGTCTATCTACATATAGTTATATAAATATATCATTCACAAACACTAACCTGTTGTTGTGGGATGATCCTCTAGCCACTGAGATCTCCCACTGGTCCAATTGACCCAATTCTGCTGAGCCTCGCCGGAGAGTGGGGTCATGGGGGCTCATGCCAGGTCAGGTCATCCCACTAAACTTGTCAATCGTTAAAGCTATGGCATGACAATTTAAATCAAAATTAAGATAAAGCAATGGCATCTACTAATGACCACCAAGCTATGAAAAATGCTGATTTAACGGGATTTCTTTTGATTTTCTGGGATTTAAAATAGTTAAATGAAAGGTGTTTCAGTCAACACCCCATACGAAATTATGATTTCGTCGGGAATGTCCACATAGAGACCATAGAATGGGGCTGTTTTTCAAATGGATGGGATTAAAGCACTTCATAAACAAAAACCATCGGAGGTGTCCCGGTTTCCTGAAATAGGGGTACCCCCAGTTCTCATCATTTTTAGTTAATAAGCTATATGGTGGTTTCTTAAAACAGTGCTACCGCTAAATCATCAATTTCAATTTCGGATTTTCCATGAAATAACCGCGTTTTTGGGGTATCCCCAATTGGTGTAAAGCCCCGTTTAAAGACACAATCGCCAGCCGGGGTCAGCCAGGGTGTTTGGCAAGTTTCCAAATCCAAATGACCATGATTCTCATGGAATTCCCAATCATGGACCATTAGAAAAATAGCATATGCAATGTGCCATACCATCACACCTTTATCCGAATGACTCAAGGTAACATTGGTCGGTCAGAAATTGCATTGACTGACGAACCACCATCATATTCACACAGTTCCAGCACTTGGCCCCACAAAATCACGCACCCAATTTCAACAGCATGGCAGCGAAAAAACGTCAGGAATGATTTATTCATATGTCTCTGCGTCCTGATCTTCCAATTCAGTTTCTGCCATTTTCTCACAACGCATGCCCTCGGTCGTTAGTTGCCCAAAAGCCTCCAGCACTTTCCAAGTCTACACCGGATTTTGTGTCGAAGTTCCCACATAGAGTTGTCACCAGTCCGCTTTTTGCCACCCTTGTTCCGAAGGTAACTGTTGTAATGACGGCGCTCGCACCTCTGCACATACTCTTATACTCGGCATGGGCTTGAAATTGCCCGCGTCTCTCTGCCTTATCACAATAGGTGTGGTTTTTGGGCGAAACATCTTTGATTCCTTATGTATCCTGCTTATTTCTGGTTATGCAAACCCAATAGTTCGTGTTCACACCTTCGTTTCCCTGCTTGAACCCACGACTTCTCAACACCTCAAGTCTGCCAAAACACCCACACCGTGCCTTCTGCAGCTGCGCAGCCTCCCAGTTCCCTTTCGCACACGCCGAGGGCCAGCGACGCACAGGGCGCTTCGCGTTGGTCTGCTGGTTAACCTGGTGCGGTGAGTTTACTTACAGCAAAAGTGGTGGGTTTACCATGGTTTACCCAGCAAAAATCTGGATGTCACATGATTGAAATTGATTGAGCTAGAGAAAATGCTGCTCTAAAAATGATGAAAAATGGTGTGTTTCTCTGATGTATAAACTTGCAAAGATTCATATGTTTTTGACCAGCAAACATGCGGATTTGGTTACGCGGTGGATACTTGGAGGCGCAGTGGGGCTTGTGATTGGGACCATAGACCATAGGCTTAGAAGTTCCATAAGATGGGATATAACCTTTCTATATATATATGGATCTATATATATATCATATATATAATATGTCTATATGGTTTTATGAGTTATATAATGTTACATATTCCACTTAGAGCTGGAACCAAGATCCCCCAAGCAATGGATGTTTCTTCACAAGCCAACAGGGGAGCTTATCACCCTGGCGAAATTCTTTCGATGACGACGACAATATGCCCACGTGGCACTCGAGACCGTGCCTCTTGGGATTCTCCAAGATACGCGGATTGTCACAGGACGCAGAGTCAACGTCCGGTTGGTCAAAACTATGATGAAATGGTGGACAATTATTTGGGGGACCAACTAAAAATGCACGATATTGCGTCAGAAATAGTGGCCTAGTATATCAACTAGCCAGTGTGGTATATACATATATATATATATGTAAGCTGTTAACTAACCTTATTTCATCTTATTTCTATATTCTGGCTGACCCTGCAACTCGATTGAAAGATGGGACCTTACACACAAATATGCGCATGGACATTCAGATTTTATCAGCTAAATAGGTGATTAATGCAAACAACTTCCAGTGCCGCGGCGAAGAAACCAACAATTCGTTGCTAAATGAGAAGTTGGGACTGAAAAGCATCTCCGTATAACTGAATAATACATCAAACACCTGATGCAAGGCTAGGAATTCCTGATAATCAATCAAAAACCTGGAAAGTCAATTGGTTAACTATATACATATACAGTTTCTCCAAAGAAATTGAAATTACGTCAATGACCACTAGTTCAATGGCTTTCGCTTCTTATTTTTTAATTGTGATTCAAAATTGGGGGATTGTTATATATATATATAATGTTATACATGTAATATATACTACAGTATATATGTTCGGTATATATATATATATGTACATAAATTGCAGATTACTACAGTATATATGTTATATATATATATCATTATATATCAACAATGAAACTACCTGGTTTTCCTTCCAAAAACTCGTGGGACACTGAAGATATCAGGCCTGCTCTGCATCGCATGGTTGTCCATTGCAGGCCTCCTGGAGCGGAAAAACTCAGCGACTGCCGACCGAATTATAAACCGATCCCTCCAATGAAGAAAACCATGATTAGGGTATATAAACATCATTCTATAGTATATTGTATCGGGTATTTAGTATATCCGATACCTCATGATGTTTATATACACTATGTATACAAAAGGATCAGAGTGGACTATAGTGTATATGCACATCTGGTATCATGTTATATGGATAATATAGAAATCTACTGTGCCCTGGTACCTTGTAAGTAAGGGGATTCTTTCAATCTTTTGCGGGGATGAGGATGAATCCCCTTTACTGTCGTTGATGGCGAGGTTGGCTAGTGAGGTCGTTGTGGGCTATCCAGGCCGATACTAAATCACGGGTTCTATCTCTCTTTCTCTCTATCGATCTTTCTACCTATCTCTCTCTCTCTCTCTCTCCCTCTCTCTCTCTCCCTCTCTCTCTCTCTCTCTCTCTCTCTCTCTCTCTTTTCTCCCTATCTTCAGAAACATTTTAATGTGTATATAGCAACATGCTTTGCATTTATATTTATATATATGTATACTAAAAGGAAAAGTATATATCAATATAATACATGCCAGCTCTGCATTGGTCGTCGCCTGGCACTGGAGCGGCGGACCACCAATTGTCGTTTTTTTTGGTTTTTTTTTGAGGGGGGGCCTTCCAAAATATGTTTTGTGACAGGGCAAGTCGGTTTTGTATTTTTTTGTTTCCGGGCTTAAAACAAGGGACCGTTGAAACCATTTTAATCCAAATTTGCAGAATAAAGAAAAAAATCCTAAAACCTGCGTCTTGTAATAATTCTTTGCACCCCCCCTTCAAACATCAATATTCGACTTGTTTCGGGAAATTTGTTGGATAAAGATCCCGCTTGAAAAGTTCAATTGAATGAGAGGCAAAACCTATTGCTTTAAAGCAAATCAACTTTTTGGGACCATCTTTGCCCAAAAGGAGGTTCCATCCATCCCGTCCAAACACACATGCGCCTAGGCCTCAGTATGACGTGCAAGTAACCATTCGAGTGTGCGTGGGGAACCCATTTTCGTGGAGATGCCCCCAAAATTGACGGGGCTACCGCTCCAAAATCCCAAAAAAGAAGCAAATTTCAATCACGTTGGCCCCACGCGATAGAAAAATTGCTGGGATGGCACCAATATTTGAAATCTTCAACCAATATCAGACATAGAAAAGGGACGCTATTGCTGAAATTTCGTCGGATAGACATCGCTACATTTCAAAAAGGCATCTTTCAAGAAACGTTGGTTTCAACTATAGCGTGCACATCAGCTACATCGAACAAACCTTGCGCGAAAACATTTACAAAAACAGTTCTTTTGGTGCTTTTTATACCTGACAAAAAAGATATAAATGCACATATGTTGCAAGTTTTAAATATATATATAAATATATATGTGTGTGTGTTATTATATGTGTGCGTCCGTGCATATACACATGCAGTTACATGCTATCTATCTACCTACCTACCTATCCATCTATCCATCCATCCATCCATCCATCTATCTATCTATCTCTTTTCTCTCTCTCTCTCTCTCTATCTCTCTTTCTCTCTATCTATCTTTCTACCTATCTATCTATCTCTCTATCTCTCTATCTACCTACCTACCTATCTATCTATCTATCTAGCTACCTAGCTATCTATCTATCTAGCTAGCTATCTATCTATCTATCTATCTATCTTATCTATCTCTCTCTCTCTCTCTCTCCCTCTCTCTCTCTCTCACTCTCTCTCTCTCTCTTGAAGTCATGTAATATGCATTCAGCAGTTCAGCAACATTTATCAATACAAACATGCCAGCGCTCCATTTGTCTGCAAGGCCTATCTTCCTCCAGCGTCATCAAAGTTGAGGTCGTGCAGCAGCACCACGATTGCAGCCATCGCGGCTTAGTGAGGCGCACGTGTTCTACGCACTTTCACACGCTTTTTTTGCTGGAGCCGATTTGCAGCAGTTGGAAAGGAGCATTGAAAGTTGTTGCGCAGAACAATTTGCGTGCTGAACTGTTAGATTCAAAATGTGACCTTCTACACTGGCGCCTCCATATCTTGCAAACAACACAGTTCAAAGCTATGAGCAGTGAGTGATCGCACATGTGCTTTGCCAAATAATTATGTAGGTCTTTGGCCCCCGCATTTGACAATGAAAGCTTGTTTTCAAGCAATTGAACACAAGGTCGAATTTGAATACCTTAAATGATCTAGATCCAATTCTAACCGAGTAAGGTTTCAACTCAAGCAAGAACGAGCGCGCGGTCGTGAATCTCTTTTTCGCCTCTAAGGCGGATGCTTGTCGCCGGGGCCACGCAGGCCTGCCCCACAGCTTTGCTGACGAGGCTGGAAAAATTGCACCTGGCAGCATAAAGTCGCTTCGCCGTTGAAACTTGTGTTTTTAGCACACGGAGACGTTTGCCACCCAGCCTCGCAAGTGCCGTTCAAAGGACGCAGGACTTACAGCATCTTCAATGAGGCCTCTGCAGCGCATGGCAACGCAAATGCAAGCAACTGCCCCGTTATACTTTTCAGTGTTTCCGGTGTTTGGCTTTTTGACATAGGCCTAGGTTTCCCGACCTGCCAACGAAACCCATTTTATTGGGTGAGGTCCACTACCTGCCAGCTATAACAAACCGAGAAAGCACACGAATCAGTAACTTGAGCTTTCCAGGCCTGCTTCATGACGTCTTGTCTGTGAGCAGGAAGGGAAAGGACCCGTAGTGCTTGGGAAGCCAACTTAGCTGCCTCAGGATCTTGCTAAGTTTGGCAAACAGCACGACTGGCCTCCGCAGCGGCGTGCTCTGCTGCCCACTGGACGTCCTCCGCAGTGACTTCAAATGCCTGCCGGAAGCCATCTCAGGGAGGAGTGTACAGTTCAATGCATCGCTGGCACGTTGCTACCCATGGTTTCGTAATGTTTCGCAGTTGCAACCGAGCGGCAATAGCACCACGGAGGACACCCTCATCGACTGGGCCCGATAAAAACTCATCAGCCCAGTCGGTAAACCGCTCGGCTCTGGTCCAGATGTAATTGGAACATCCAGACCAGGAGCCGTGCTGGTCATACCCCCAATCCTGGAAGGCAAATCGAATGCGCTGTTGTTTTGCATTGCTGCTGTCGTTTCATCTGATTCCCCGCCCGTCCTCCTTCAGATGCCACATGCGAACCGTGGGCGGAAGGATTGTGATGCTTTGGGTTCTCTCCGCTCTGCGACCCAACACTTGGCGGGTGGAGCTGACATGCAAGGACAACGAAGGAGTCGTCTGCCAAACCCAAAGCTGCTTGGGTTTCTGCTTGAAAATCGGCGGCCCGACGATCGGCAAACATGTGTTAGAAGCACCAAACAAATCTCGTGGATTGCTTGTTCTCTTGAACCGATCTCTCACTTATCCACCAGACATGTGCATTGCTTCGATCAATCGTTAGTTTACTGTGAACAGAAACAAACAAGGCTACATCAGAGAATATACAGTCAAGATCACAAGCCTGTGCAAAACACCGCTACAGTACATTTTCCAGCTCCGCAAAGCTTTCAAATTTGAAAATACTTATCGAATGCGTTCGGCAGCAAGACGGAGCATTTCCGAGTCTTTCAACAATGGTAATCAATGAGATGCGCAACAATGCCGCCTACATCGGCCACAGCAAAGTTCAAACTAAGATATAAATGCTTTGGGGTATTCTTAACATCGATAAAAGACGACAGGTGTCTGAATTTGTTTGGATAGCTTCTTTGTCACATCGTTGGACTCAATGCAAATAAAAATAAAAATAAATTGCGTTGTAATTATATACCCTCTACCTCTTTTAACCTCGTTCAAAAACAGTCATACAAAAGATTCAAACCTTTGCCCAGCGATACACTTTTTTACGTTTTTACGACTCTTTCGTATGATCTTCAAATACGCAATATCCTAACCCTCACTCAGTATCATTGTCAACTGTCTGAGTAAGTGGACCAAAAGCATTACCAAAACTTCTGACTATCGACTTGCATTTTCGAACACCGCGCTCTATAATCACTTGTTTACTTCATAGTGGATTCAGCCTTGAGTTCCTCAGTGGTCAGGAGCTCCGGAGTTTCCGGGTCGTCCAGCTCAGACACGGCGACTTGTGGAACACTCGTAGCCTGACCAGACAGGCCGGTGCAGAAAGGCAACCAATACATATTTTTGTTATCGATTTAAGGTTCCGGCAGTGCTGCTCTCGGCGTCCGAATCGTCGGACCTTTAGCCACAGGTGTTCAAGATGTGATGAATCAGTTCGAATCTGTCAGCGTTTGGTTCCTCCTATCAAACTTTGATTTCAATGATCTGAGCCTACGGCGGTTCGATGACTTCGCCATCTACCAGATCCACCACTTCGTATCCGCCATGGTGCCCACAATCCTCACCTGAAAGGGCTGACTCAAAAAGACTAAATTTGTGATTAAACACCCGACGACTGTGACAAAGCAGCACGCAGTTGTCGCCGCGATACCCCTGGTCTTCGCCCAGTCGATCGCATACATGCTTGCATGCCTGAAGGCAAAATGAACTATAACAAAATTATAGGACCGGATAACCCCACATGTTACCAACTTCTCTAGACTTAGACTGAGCATAGAAAAGCAAGAAGGAAAGAGGAAGTATAAGAGTGATGGAGGTGTGATGGTGGGTGAGTTTTTGTGTGTGCATGTATGTGCATGCACAGGTGGGTGAATGAGAATGTGAGTGAGTGAGTGAGTGAGTGAGTGAGTGGGTGGGTGGGTGAGTGAGTGAGTGAGCGAGGGAGTGAGTGAGTGAGTGAGTGGGTGGGTGAGTGAGTGAGTGAGTGAGTGAGTGAGTGAGTGAGTGAGTGAGTGAG
>Ga0126342_10001768_pt1 | contig 31698 bp, 29 predicted proteins | sample Cyp1metagenome_FD_92528 | JGI IMG/M metagenome (GOLD analysis project Ga0126342, IMG submission 92528) | Coral microbial communities from Lord Howe Island, Old Settlement Bay, Australia - Cyphastrea 1 metagenome | ecosystem: Host-associated > Invertebrates > Cnidaria > Coral ...
CTGATCAGGGATACCAGCAGTCAACCCAATGGATCCAAACACATCAGGAGGGTTTACCAGGGGATCCAGTGTAGATTTGATCTGGTTCCAAGTAGGCTGCCCCCAGAGTGATTTCATACTTCGATTCAACATCAGAAAAAATTGGATTGAGAAGATTGGGCCTCTCAAATTGTTTGTGGTTTTGGTCCCTGGGTTGTTGTGCAATTTTGGCTGGGAAGTTACAATAAAAATCCATTATTTCACTGTTAGTGGGGGGGTCACTCCAATATATATATATATATGTATATATATATACATATATATATATACATATATATAAATATAAATACATATATATATATATATATATAAATACATATATATATACATATATATATAATAAAATATATATATGTATATCAAACCCTATAACTTTTAATAGCATGGAATTTATAAACCAACTTAGTGTATATAGGGGTTGTAAACTATTCATAATTATTGATTGGGGAATAAGCCAAGAGTTGATTATAGTTATATTCCCCATCCATGGCTTTGTCATCTAGATGCATTCTGACGGCAATCTCAAGGTTTTCTGGGGAACTTTGCGAGATTTTGTATCAAATATTGGAACATAACACCTTAAAAATATATAATTAATAAAATAAACATTTAGAATTTCCATATTGATAATTCAGAGTAAAGAACCATTGAACCATATTGATAATTTCCATACTTTGCAAACCAATACAATATTGGAATATGTCAAACATGTGGTCTGATGCTTACTTAAAGTCAAAGAAATTTACCATACCAGTGGTACACCCCAACAATGTACGCTGGGGTGCTTTAACGTCACTACACAGCAGTTTCACAAACTGTGCTGTTCCAGCTATGCTTGAGTTTAAAACCAGTTGCCAACTGAGGGCTCATGCCAGTACATCTTTTTGGTTTTGATTCGAATGTTTGCTTGTGATATATACATCGCTGTTTTGCGGGTGATATCATAAGAAAACTCAACGTGAATTCAAAACATGTCAATGCTGGGAAACCCAACCTCCAAATCAAGTTTGTGAGCTTCACTTTCGTTGGAAATCTACAGGGACTGTGATACTTCAGCAGCTTGGTGCCCTGACCTGTTCACCCCAATCGCGATCTGGTTCTTATGTTCATCCCAAAACTAGGTGTATGTTAGAGGTATTGACCCATTCCATCCTATATCACTCATGATGGAAACCATACAGATCTTTTAAGTTGCTTCTATTTTCATATACCCTCTGGTAAACATACAAAAAGCCTTTGAAAATCACCATTTCGAATAGGTAAATCAACTATAAATGGTACATTTTCAATAGCTATTTTGACATAATAACCGCATCTTCCCACTATATCCCATTGTTGCCCCCGTCATGGTTGGATCAATTCCCTGTTTTTGTTGGACACAAAACCGGCGGCCCCTCACTGTCCTTGGCTGCCGTCTTCAGAGTTTCCAAGCTGGAACGATAGAGACTCTCCGTCAGCTTGCCTTGGCCCATCCGAATCATCAATGGATTCCAAGATATTTGAAGCCAATTATCCAATGATCTCAATTATCCAATCATGCATTATCCAATTCTCGCATGGAAAAACGGACAAATCTATACACCAAAACCAGGGCTAGGAGGTATCCTGATGGATGATCCAATCCGAGGGCTGGGCGAAAATCAACATCGGTGAGGGGTGATGATAGATCAATCTATGGTTAGATAAGATGAACAAAACCCAGAAGATCAATCAAGAATTGGTTCTCCTGGGGAAGTGGGAGAAGTGGGAATATCCCATTTTCAGACAAATCAATATGGAGGTTTCCAAAAATATGGGTACCCCTAAATCATCAATTTTTATAGGATTTTCCATGAAATTAACCATCCATTTTGGGGTACCCCTCCATTTATGGAAACTTCATGAAACCTCCATATAATCAATGGGTTTCTGTGCGGCAAACATTGAGGATTTGATCTAGCACCTGTCGTTTCCACCTCCAAGCTGTGCCACTGCAAGGCACCGTCAACTGCTGGCCGCAGCCTGAAAATTCCTTCGTATGTATATATATATATGATGCAGCCTCCCAGGTCCCCCCCCTGTGGGTGGGTGGGGGGGTTAGTAGTAGTTAGTAGTAGTTAGTAGTAGGAATGGGTATGGATATACAGGAGCTATGTTCCCCGACCCCCCTGACCGGTGGGTAGGGGGGTAGGGGGGGTTAGTAGTAGTTAGTAGTATGTAGTAGTGAGTAGTAGTAGGAATGGGTATGGATATACAGGAGCTATATTCCCCGCCCCCCCCTGTGGTGTGGTGGGGGTGTGGTACTGCCTTTATATATATATGTACATATATATATATACATATATATATATATACAAATGTATGTATGTATGTATGTATGCATGCATGTATGTATGTATGTATGTATGTAAACATGTAAACATGTATGTATATATATATAAACATATATATGCTTTTACATGTATATATATGTGTGTATGTATGCATACATATATAAACATATATATATATATACATATATGTATATATATATATATATATACATATATATATATATGTATGTATATGTATATATATATGTGAATATATGTATACAGTATACATGTGTATATATAAATGTATATTAAAATACGAATATGAATATGAATATATATATATATATAAATATATTTATATGTATGTATCTATGACATGTATATATATATATATATATTTATAGGAAGTAGATACATAGCACATGTATATATGACTATAGTTATAGGTAGCACGTAGGTACTTTGAGGGAGTATGTCTGCCACGTAGGTCGTCTAAAGGGTAGCGTGGTACTCAGAATCGCTGCAAAAACCTAGCAAATACGAGGCTGGACCTCAGAAATGCTGCCAATAGCTTGCAAATAGAAGGGAAGGGGGGTGCTACCTGGAGACCCATCCCATTCGGGGGGGGGAACCTCGCGGGCGGAAGACGGGATCACATATATATATATAATGTATATATATATATATTATATATATACATAGTCATTTGTTCGTAATAGTTCGTGGTTTCTTGCTGTCCAAAAAATCAAGACAAAATTCAATGGCTGTAAGGGGGAATCCGCGGAGTACTGCCGCAACGTTTGCACAACGTCTGGTGGGCAGCCCGCGACTCAGCTCCGGCCTTGGATTTGAGAACCACGAAGATCTTGCCACGGCTTTGCGCTGCCATGGTTGCGAACATTTTATGCAGCAAGCCTTTTCCGGAGATGATTTCAAGCACGCTTTGAAACCCTTCAGAAAAATATGTTCCTTTTGCCTTCTTCAATCTTTTGTTCTCTACACCCATTTCTGATCCACCTCTGTCTTGCACCCAGAAGACCACACAATTGATCCACATGTGTTTTATCAGTTTTTCATAACACACCACCACAATCTGGTTGGTGGTTTCAACCCCTCTGAAAAATATGAAGTCAGTTGGGGTTATTATTACCATATATGGAAAGTCATAAAATTCATGTTCTCAACCACCAAACAGTAATCCACACAAAAATAAACATGGCAACGGAACATCTCCAACTTTCTTCGATGTTTTTTTTCTCAAATAAACCTCCAGGCCATGGGGTTTTTCCAACGGCATGATGACACCGCAATGTAGACTCATCTATTTTTGGATGATTCTCCTTTCTCACAACATCATCTACTTATTTTACTTGGATTTGTCTCCATCATGGCCCTTAGGAAAATGCCTCCATCATCAACTCATCAAATCCATGAGTTTCATTGGTCAATCCACTGGTTAACACTGGTAACCGGATTCCCCGAATGGATTGTGAATTTGCCATTGGGAAATCTTAAAATTCCATCAAATTCCCATCAAGTCCCATTAAATCCCATTAAGTCCCATTGAAATCACCATTAAATCACCACTAAATCCCATAAAACCACAATTTTTATTGCTTAAGTCCCATTGAAATCCCTATAAATCACCATTGAAATCATCATTTTCATGCCGAAAACCAGCCCGGTTCATCGGTTCGTCCCAGTTGAATCCCGAGGGGACCCGGCTGTAGTTAGCAAAGGCATGAACCTCGGAGTTCAGCTTCAGCGGCCCAAGATGTTTGATGTTTGTTGCTTTGGAAACCACAATATACTGTTTATCATAACAAAACATCAAAATGATCTGTTTATATATAATATAATATGTTTAATTTTTGATGTTTGTTCGTTTCTGATGGTTTGTCTAAATGTAGAAAAAAACTGTGTATATATTGAAAAAACAGTATCATATCTACATATCTATCTCAAGTCTCAAGCCCTACTTATACTATTGTATAATCAATTATATATACCCTCTGGTGATTTAACATAGCCATAGAAAATCCCTGATAAATGGAGGTTTCTAGCTGGGAAAATCATCTATAAATGAGCCATTTTGCATGGCTATGTTAAATAACCAGAGGGTGTATATATATATATGTATATCTATACATTTAGATATGGGCATATATATATATATATGTAATATCTATCAGATTATCTACATATCTACCATATATTTATTATATCATATCTACATGTATATCTCAAGTCTCAAGCCCTAGTTATACTATTATATACTTATATACTTATATATATATAATATAGATATAAACCTCAAAATTTGGGGGCCCGACCTTGTATCACCATGGGATATTCCGAGGAATTCTGGACAAGACATAGAAACAGCAGCAAAACTCAGGGAACATCCCGTAATTTTCGAGTAAATCCCATTAAATCCACATTGTCAATACAAGTAAATCATGGAAAATCATGGTATATGATGATAAAACATGGAAACACATGGTTTATCCATGGAAAATCTTGGTCTATCATGAGAAACTATGGACATCTATGGACATCATGCTATATTTTTTCCATGGACAAATCATGGAAACACATGGAGAATCCATGGTAAAATGATAGAAAATCCTAGGAAATCACGGAGATTCACTGGAGATTCACCGGCCACTCGTTGGCACCCTGGTCACGGTTCCCCGGCCACGGACAGCAGGTCGTCTCTGAGCCATGCCATGGTGCTGACGCTGCTTCCTGGGAAGACGGATAAGGCACACGTTGTGATATGGGGATGTCATGGTTTGTCCAGAATCAAGATGATGGTTTTCCAGAAATTCAGAGATTGGAATTGGAAACCTATGAACACATATGTTGATCTGAATTCCCCCACAGAATTGGATGATGGGAAAAACTTTAAAATTCAGAGGAAACCCCCTATATTTGATGGTAAAAACCCATGGCTTTCCGGTGAAGATTTTGCCACCAATCCATTGACAGAAATGAGCTACCCTCCCGTACTCAATGATATAACATGATTTGACCAAGAAACATGGTGGTATAATGAGCCTAGGGTCTATTGGGATATTATGAAGTTTACCCTCTGGTACTCAAACATGGCGTGCCGCTGGAAAATCTGTTTTTTTTGGGGGGGGGTCATAGCTGGGAAAATCAACGAACTAAATGGAAAATCTTCTAGCAAGCCGTGTTTGACTACCGGAAGGTAACCCTTAAAGTGGCAAGCTTTATGGGTAACATGAGGACAAACCATTACAAGCTATCAGATGCATCTTGTTCTTCAAACCCCCAAGTTAAGTCAATCTTGATCAGCATCTTAGCTCATGGTTAGACCATGGCCTAAGGGATCAAACCTATCTGGTTGGTGGTTTGAACCCCTCTGAAAAATATGAAAGTCAGTTGGGATGATTATTCCCAATATATTGAAAAATAAAAAATGTTCCAAACCACCAATCAGATAACCTATTATAACCACGGACCCCACAGATATATCAACTACGATTCGTGGGTTGGTGACCGTTGATGGAAAATGCTCGAGTCCCAGTTCATGATGTTCATGGTTCATCGCAAGAAATCCATCAGTATCAGCATTTCTCATCCGAAAATGTTTGTTGCTTACACCCCCAATTTTCATGATGGGGTGTTGTTTTTTTGGTTTAAATTCCCATTGAACATGGTAAAAATAACGATTGAATCCACATTTGGTTGGTTACCCTCTGGTAAACTAACATAACTATGGAAAATCACCATTTTCAATGGGAAAACTCACTATAAATTACCATTTTCAATAGCTATGTAAGTCATTACCAGAGGGTAGTTATGACTTACCCAAATTGATAATCAAATATGGCGGGCCGCGATTGGAAATCCCCCATTGGATTGTTCCATGATTTTCCCCGTGTTTTATGGGTTTGTCATGGCTTATCCCATGTGAACATTCCATTCAAAACTGCTGAATAGAAAATTGAATACACCATTTGGATTGTTAAATCATCTGGCATTGGATCTGATTACCAGAGGGTATATATATATATATCATACAGTATAGTAGTTATATCCCATTAAAATCCATTAAATCAGAATATATCCCATTATATCCCATTGATATATCCCAAGTATATCCCATCCGTAGTTCCACGACGCTCAGAAGATGATCATGCCATCTTGGTGACCCCAACCTTGGCTTGAAGGCCACGCTAAGCGCCTCAGCGAAGGTAAACATTTATGTCTTGGACATGTGGATGAAAAATGAGATTACCCAAAATAATCATGAAATTAGTTATATTATACATATATATATATGTTATGTACATATATTGCATGCATGTAAGTTTCTTCTGCACCGAGTTTTGAATGTTGCTGAAGCAGGCATTTAGACTGTGTGCCAAACAAATTGCAAACTAATGATTGCTCAGAAATGGAAAATTATTCAATTAACAATTAAACAACTTGAATCTGGGTAAATTATAGTAGTAATTCACTAACCTGCGATTAAGGCCATTTAGGGATGATTTCCCTTATTGACCATGATTCCAGTGAGGTCGCAGTCAGGTCGTTATAATTTACCCAGATGAATGCAAAGAATCGAGTGTCAACTATAGGTCCATGTATCCCGAAGAAAAACACATCTCAAACACAACATATCCCCTAAAAAAAAAAACGAAGATGAAGAAACACGGTGAATTTGAGAATGCACAATGTTAACCCGAGGAATATCCACATAGTCTAGAAGATCGTAAATTACTGGTATCCTCCGTAAATCAAAACATGGTCCCTGGCACCAAAAGAGAAAGACAAGTTCCCTGGATGAGCCCTTAAAATACCTGTTTTTCTCATGAAATACTGGTTGAAAACGGTAGGTTTCCAATGGTTTCCCTATGGCTTCTCATCATCCCCAACAAGATAGCGTAAGTATGCATAAGTTCTTATATATTCACCAGTCAGTCACGGTGTTTTTGATTGCTCAAATCATGTCCACCCTATGATTTAAAAATGTTTGCTACAAGCTTGCCCTCTAGTCACTTGGAGATCGAACATATACCGAACCTATCTGCCATTTGATTACTGTAATGAATCTCCAATAACAGCCACTACCCTCCAGTAAATTAATATAGACCCTGGCAGTCATCGGGGTTGGAAGACTGGTTTCCCTTCCAGTCCCAGGGATGGGTCAATTTATTGGGTACAAAACGAATGGTCAACTCATGAAGTCGTTGTGTTGCTCCCTTCACAAAAACCAGCAGTCAGGTGCAAAATGGTGCAATTTTTAGGCAAATCATTTGAGGTGCAAATTAAATTTGGCGAATTCCTCCCTTGAAGACATAAAATTTACCCTCTGGTAATTTAACGTAGCTATTGAAAATGACCATAGACATAGTGGATTTTCCCATTAAAAATTGTGATTTTCCATAGTTTTTTGTATGTTTACCAGAGGGTACCTAGAGTCAGTTGCAGCAACAGCGTAGAAATTGGTGAATTGTATCCAGATCATTGCGCCCCAAAATTGATGGCGCAACAACACTCACAGATTTGATTTCTATGTCCCTCTGGTTGATGCGGAAATACTGTACCATTTCACCCCATTGTTTTTACATGTTTTACTTAAAATATCTTAAAATCCATTCTATCCCATGATAGTTGCTTATGTAATTATATCGCATGAAATATTCGATATCAATGGGTTAATGTCCAAGTTTATCTTTTTAATTATCTGTCTGAATTACAAAAAAAAACACTAGCCTGAAAACATAGGAAATAAAGCCATTCGGGGATGATTCCCCGCAATCTAGCTGTCATTCACTGAGGTCATTATAATTCATCCAGAATATATAATGGTCACTAATTCCATGAATTCCACTAAATCCCATAAAATCCCATGAAATTACCATTACATCCTCATCCGCTAATCTTATTCCATGGATAAGTCTATAATGATTCAAGACACTCTATCAATTTTGCTGGCAAACTAATTCCACGCTTATTACAATGGCTTGAGAGAAAAAAAACATCACACCAAGCTGCTGGGCAGCAGCTTCCGCAAGCCTCGTTCCAGCACCTGGCTGCCAGTGGCTTTGTCAGCCCGGGGACCCCAAGATCTTGCGGTTGATCGTAATCTTTAATCTTACTGGTGCTTAGTAGGGAATGACCCTCTGGTAATTTAACATAACTATGGAAAATCACAATTTTTCATGGGAAAAATCGCGATTTCTATGGTGACTGTCCATAGTTATGTTAGTCATTACCAGAGGGTAATCTTACTGGTGCTTAGTAGGGAATGGATGCGAATGGGGTTTGCTGGGATTATTACTGATAGTAATGATGGATCATTCCTTCATTCCCTACTAAGCACCGGTAAGTAGTTCCATGTTAATCATCAAAATTATTGACAATTGAAATTGTTAGTTTCTAACCAGTTTTTGACTCTCAATATATATGTTGATTATCAAATTGCAAGGTAGTTTTGGGATGTTTGGGAGTATCATACTGTAATTATTTTCAGGCACACTCATCTAACTTGGGTTTTCCCAATCACCAATCAAAAGCGGATAATGAAGGCCTACCAAAACAGAACCAGCAATCAAAGGAACATCGATCGGCCGGTGGTGTTGACCAGTAAAAATTACTCAAGCAACAAAAACAAGAATTTGAAAAAGGATCTGGTTGGTGATTAATAGTGATTAATGGTGATTATATAATAGTGATTCTGGTTGGTGGTTTCTGGTTGGTGGTTTCTGGTTGCTGGTTGGTTATTGGTGGTTAATAATGGTGGTTATGGTTGACCATTACGGGAATTTTAACCATCAACTGGTTGGTTGCATACCTACCCCTCTGAAAAATATGAAAGTCAGTTGGGATGATTATTCACAATATATGGAAAAATAAACAATGTTCCAAACCACCAACCAGGGAACGTGTCTAAACGAACAAGTTCAATAAAAAAAGATGGTATGTAATCCACAAGATCTGGATTTTGACAAGCATTGAAAAAGCACCAAAAAAAACATATCATGTGCCTAAATATTCTCTGGTGATTTAATATAGCTATGGAAATGGTTCATTGATAGATGATGTATGTATGTTAAACATTTATCAAACATTTAATGAATTTCCACTAGCTGTGTTGCTACGTATTAAACATCCTGATTTCCACTAGCTATGTTACATTTGGATATATTATGATATATTCTATGACACAAGTTCATGGTCGGCCATCTGAATCTTTGGGGGGCACCTAACATAGACATGGACACCCATGGTTTACGTACGAAATCTATAAATGGTTGATGTCTGATATCTGTGTACATCTATATTAATTTACTGTAGGTTAACACTCGACTCTAACACAAATCAGGACCAACTCGTCAAGAGATACCTTGCTGGTAATCACCATCAAGCCTACATTTTGCATACGGGAGTTGCAGCTTGACCCCTGTCCATATCCGAGAATGCGGTTGCGGACGCTTCTTGATGAGATGCCTCCAAGGCTGCGGTCGCCTCAAAGGCCTTTTAGGAATACCAGGTGGCCCCCAGGTCCTGAACCAAGATCCGGGCCGTGGCATCTCAGCCGAGACCAGAAATGTGGCCTCCGAGGCCACAGCATTGGAAGTCCTCGTCTGGTCCAGCTTGAAATGCACTGTCAACGACATCCAACTTGCTGCATCCTGGTCCTTGAAAAATCCCCAAATCTGGTGCCGTGTCCTTTCAACCCTTAGTGGTCAACCAAGCTTTCTTCACTGGGCAACTCGGGTGGGTCAAGCTGGTTGAATCCATATCCCCAATAAATCCCCATGAAAACAGGGATATTGTTCCCATGAAAAAACCTCCATTTATAGACTGGTTGGTGGTTTTAACATGTTTTAGCCATCTTGAAAAATATGAGTCAATGGGAAGGATGACATCCCATATATGATGGAAAAAAAACAAATGTTTGAAACCACCAACCAGATTAAGTTATGGTAATTAATGATGAGCCATATGTATATATATACACATATATATATATATATGTATATATATATGTGGAAATTAAGGATTATACCACCAACCAGTAAAGGATTCTCTTTGCCATGTTTGATTACCAGAGGGTATCAGATCTCATCCACCCCCTCGATTTCCGCCTGACAGGACTTCCCAAGAGCTGTTCTCCTGACAGGGCGACTACGTCCATTCCAGGGTTCCAGGGCCATAGAGCATAGTGTCTGAACATTTTAGGAAAGCCCACAGACAACTGGTGAATAATACGGTAATTTTCATTCATTTTCCTTAATTGAAGAGGCCATGTAGAGCGGTCTACTCCATTTTCACACCCGAATTGCTTCTCGAGAACCAAAAAATCATCCTGAAAATTGCAGCCAAACCATCGCTGGAGCCCGACAGCCTGACCATCCCTGATCCAAAATGTGAGGTGGTATCAGAAGCCAGCAACGTCAGGTACGAAGCCAATTTGCCAATTTGTGAGGTGGTTCTGGAACAGAAGGTGCAAGGCATCCAATAATCTAATCTGGAGGCAAAAAATGGCCATTCCAGTACCGTCCGTAATTTTTTTAGGGTATTGGGACTGGTCACAAATAAATTGTCCAATGGTACTACAACTTTTGTAACATACATTGGAGCATTCCTTCCCCACAGGTCCGTTTACATGCAGTTGGATCCTTTCATCTGTGTTATATGGGTCTCTGAAAATTGGTGAATTAGCCTCCATCAAATTTGAAAAACCGATGATTGACTTTGATGGCAATGTTACCATCTGGTTATTTAACATAGCCATGGAAAAAAATCACAATTTTTAATAGGTAAACCATCTATTTCTATGGGCCATTTCCCATGGCTATGTTAAATAACCAGAGGGTAATTTGGACAACCGATGATTAACCATCGAATTTGAGGATGTTCCCCTCCATGTTCAAACAAACCCATCTTGAGCTATGTCAAAGATTGCTCTAGGTCCTAGTATGACCAATCATTTAATACTCTCAATACTGGATACCCTCTGGTAATTTAACATAGCTATTGAAAATGACCCAGTCGAAATAGTGGATTTCCCCATGAAAAATGCATGGTGGATCTTTCCCATCATTTTTTCATAAACGTTTACCAGGCCGGGTATCAGTTTCAGAACCCGTGGACTCTATGGACTCTGTTGGTTGGGAAAAGCCATGGATCCCCAAAATCTGGCGGATCTGGCCCCCAAAATCCCAAAAACCCGGATTTAAGTCTCAAGAATCATAGCCAGAGCCATATTTTCTGGGGATATTGGGATACTGTTGGGATTTCCATATAATCAGTACTGATTTTCTGGTGATTTTTTCCTAAAATGGAGGTGCTGTACCATATCAGGCCATATTTTGTGGGATATTCCCCAAACAAATAGTCCTAAAAAATAGGCCAAAAATATCTAGTAGGTACCTCCAATAAATCGTTTCCTGAGTCATGGCCATTGACCATTGATGATTTGGGCTATAAACCTCCAGCAATTTGCGTGGTGTTTCCCAGGCCACGACCCCAAAACCTCAAAAATGGTCGATCATCACCTGCAGATCCCCAGAATTTCCACAACCAGATCCCCGGACAAACCATCTACCGGTGCAGGATAGCTATGATCCCCATCCACACGAAACCATACGAAACTAATGAGAGGTACCCTCTGGTAAACTAACATAGCAATGGAAAATCACCATTTTTTATGGGTAAATCCACTATAAATTGCCATTTTCAATGGCTATGTTAATTTACCAGAGGGTATGGATTGACACCACGAAACCATACGAAACCCACCTCCAACTGCAAAGTCGCAGGACACCACGCGAGGTTTGTCAGATCCTCTGAGGTTTCGAAGCGGTCAGGTACGGGGTGGTGCTCCAGCTGCTGTAAACATGGGGTTTTATGATGGGATATTAATGGGATATCCAATGGGGTATTGATTCAAACAACCAGATTTGGTACTTAATGGGGTGTCTTATGGGATATCAACAGCAAAGATCAGGTTGAATGAAGATAAACCAACCCATTAAATCCCATTAAATTCCCATTACATTCCGTTACATCCTACTAAATCTTATTAAGTCACCATTTGGAGGTGTCCATTTTAAAGGGGGGTATCCACTACAATCCATCAATTTTAGGATTTTCCATGAAACAAACCATCCAGCTGATGGGGAGCTAAATCCCTAGTTTATCCCCAAGATATTCCCATTTATAGATTATTAACGCCAAGGTTATGTGGTGGTTCATCCAAGGTATATCCAAACAAAAATCCCATGATAACCACTATTCACCCATTATTATTTACTATCAATGGAATCTAACTATTATTATAACAATCATTAACCATTACTGGTTGGTGGTTTCAACCCCTCTGAAAAATATTAGTCAATGGGAAGGATTATCCCATATATTATGGAAAAAAAATGATTGAAACCACCAACCAGACTAGTTCGTTATATCTACCATAAACCATAGAATTCAGCCACTATTCACCCATTTATCAGCCACTATTAATGGACACATTGACTACTATTATAACAATCATTAATCATTATCATTAACCATCAGTAACCATCAGAAAAACAATCATTCTTAGTGGGTTAGCCTTTGAGAATCATAACAATTATTATAACAATCAGTACCCTCTGGTAAATTAACATAGACCCTGGCATTTTTTGGGGTTGGAAGATTAGTTTCCATTAAAACTGTTGGCTATTTTCAGGGTCGAACTGTTAATTTACCAGAGGGTATAATTAATCCCTATTCACTATTATGGTTATTGCGGCTTCATCACCATGGTTTCTGAGCTTCCCAGAGATCACCGGAATCACCGCTCCTGAGGGTTCAGTTCAGACGCTTGCGCCAAAGCCGCCGACCTTGCCGCGAACCAACAAACATGTGGAGCTAACCTGGTATATGGTATAATATTATAGTATTAATAACACATATTTATAATATTCACTATGGTATTAGTATTTCTTGTTTATAGTACAACCTGGTAAACAAAATAGTAGATACTATAGTATGCAATATATACATATACATAACATGTACTTAGTGAAATAATGTGAAATGTTATATTGTATATATATATATATCACCTAAACAACTGGTTTACTGTATCTACTCAGGTTTGTGGCATGTCTTTTTCAATATCCAATGTGGAGTGTCTGTGAAGGTGAAGCAAACAAAATCTTGAATATTGCAAGGTTGATCAACAGGAAGCGAAGAATGTAAGGACAAGTTATACAGGTTGATTCATAAAACCTGTGGGGTTTGGGGGTTATACAAATTATATAAATATGTTGACACACACCTAAGTGGATGAAGCAAACAAAACACTAAACACGATCGAATTCTGAATGTTTTCGGGATCATTGTTCAAAAGAGCCACTTCTTCCACAGGAATATTCAACTCTGTTGACTGTTAACGTAATTTGCTGGTCGATGGTGCAATAACAATCTTGAAAAATGATGGAGTTCGTCAATAGGAAGGATTATCCCATATATGAAATGGAAAATAAAAAAAATGTTTGAAACCACCAACCAGATTAAGTTATGGTAATTAATGATGAGCCATATATATATATACGTGTGAAAATTAAGGATTATACCACCAACCAGTAAAGGATTCTCTTTGCCATGTTCCAAACCACCAAGCAGTTTGGGATTCTTTGGGATTTCTGTGGTGAATCTGGCCATGAAAGCCACGCACCATGGTGCATCCACGGTGCAAAACCCACCAAGCAGAACCTTCTGGAAACCCAGTTGGGGAAGCGGCATAGCCGCTATGATATAATGGAGCTTTACTGGTGGTTAATGATGGTTAATGAATAATAGTGGGTTTTTATAGTGGTTGATAATGGGATTAATATGGATATAGCCTCTGGTAAACAAACAGTTTGCTATTGAAAATGCTGATTTACAGTTGATTTACCCATGAAAAATGAATTTAAAATGGCGATTTCCCATAGTTTTTTGTATGTTTACCAGAGGGTATGTGTAACACCGCTTCACCACAGCAGTTCTTGGTAAACAAAAAGGTGTTTGATGCGATTGCCTTGCTAAACATGTTGACCCAATTGCTTGGATACCTGCCAAGAAAAAATAACTTTCTAGCTAGTTAGTTACAAGGTGGTCCCCCCTAGATAGCTAAGTTGGTGCACATAACTCCAATAACTATGGTTTATAGGTGATATATCTATAGTTAATGGGATTATAAACCAACTTATAACTGGGGGGCACCACCTTGTAGTACATTTTACCATTGATACTGTGGATGGAAGAAATCCTGCACCAGTTCATGGGTGGTTTATATCGTTATTTACAGGGTTTCAACCATCCAATGTGGTGCAGGATTTCTTCCATTCACAGTAGCAAAAAGTTAAAGTACTGACTGGTTGGTGGTGCAATAACCATCTTGAAAAATAATGGTCAATGGGAAGGATTATCCCATATATTATGGAAAAAAAATGATTGAGAAACCACCAACCAACTGAAGTATCTAACAAATTTTGACCCAGATTTTGCTGTTAAAAGCCCCATGTCTCAGGGTTTTAAGCAGGGAATCCCACATGTTAGCACTCGTTTCCAAGGGATTTTGAGATATTTTGAGTACCTTGGATGTGCATACCAGTTGATAACCATTTAATAAACCAATTATAAACTGAAAATTATTGCAACACTTCCCCATCTCTTCCATCATATCTCGCTGCTAATTCTATCAAATACCATGTTTTCATGGTTAAAATCCCATGAAAATCCCATCAGTTGTCACCCCAGGGCCCCAGGGCCCCGCGTGGCGTCGCAACGTGTCCATCGACTCGCCAAGGGTCGAAAGAGCCAGCGTCAGTGGCCCGGCCGTCGAAAAGGTTGCGAAGCTCCAGGCCTCAAAAGGCGATGGGTTCGCCCATGGAAGCCATGGCCCATAGAAATAGATGGTTTACCGAACTTAATAGCATGGTGGATCTTTCCATGGCTAACTGTTAAATAACCAGATGGTAATCTAAAATATAATTACTATTATCATTAGTTTTTTGTTTGTTATTATTAGTTCTGCTATTAATATTATTGCTATTACTCACTGTATAATATATATATATATATATATGTGGATTCCACATAATTCCCATTGTTTAGATAATTTACCTATTAAACGTCACCATTTTCCATAGCTATTTGAAATTGCCAGGTTGGGTAGACAGGTGCTATTTGTTCATCACCAAAGACAGCTAGGAGCGGTCTTCGTTCAAAAACCAGGATGTTCGGACAACACATGAAGAATATCATCAACAAGATGCAGGCTTGTTCCCAACAGCCCTTGTAAAAGGATGGTAATTTGGGAAATTGGTCATTTTACTACTCATTTCTCATTGGATTGGTTGAAGAGAAATTTGTAGGAAAACCCTAAGGGTTTCCTGTAGATTTTCCCTTCAACCAATCCAGTGATAGTGGTAAAATTATGTAAACACCCTCCAAAGGTGGTTTAATCAGTTTAATCATTTCCCCGTTGGTTGGATCGAGCTGGGTCTCGACATGGGCAGTCAATTCAAAAAACCCGGCAATTGCCTTTCCCTGCTCAACACATTATGTTTTGATGAATTTTCCCTGCAAAAGCACTCTTGTTCATATGGGGATGGGTCAAAACCCTGGTACCTAGTGAAGCCCAAAATAGCTGGTAAATGGATGTTCATCCCACTAAAAATGTATCTATAGGCATTGACCCATACCCATATCCCTGAGATTTTTGTTGAATACATGGCTTTGTCCAAGACAAGAAAGTCTACCAAAAACAAATCCACAGGTCTATCATCACTTTCCCTTGAAAAGAACATCTCATTTTGAGTACTCGGACGTGCATCCCACTTCGGATCCGTTGTTTTTAATCCACACACTAATAAATATATATATATATTATATTATATATAATATGTATATAACGCATATATAATAATCCCATATACAGGTGGGGATATGAATCTATATAATAACTGTGACTGTTTTCCATTTATGCATAGGATGCATCCACAAGTACCTCATCCTTAAGTGGTGGGTCAACAGCCTGCGGAGAAATCAGTGCATCATGCTGCTTACAGATCACAGGTTAGTGGGAGTCTTTGCCCAGCAATGACCACAGTTTCAGACAAGTCCTCAAGTTGCCCATTTATCTATCGCAAAGATGGGAACCCATCTATGTACAACAAACTGCAGATTGAAGACATAGCATGCAACAGCATCTTCTGGCTGACCCAAACATGGCAACAGCATGTACAACCCTTTGCTATAGATATCTATAGATGAAAGTACAACCCTTTGCAGTGCAGTGTTTCGCTGAACAGAACTGGGTTGTTCACCATGGGTTTTTGAAGCCCTATAAGTTGGGATATGGGGGTTTCCGACTTGTCATGGGGATACCCCAAGCGAGCATTGGATGGTGATTTTTTCATGGAAAATCCCAACAAAAAAAGGATGAAAACTAGGGGTACCCCCATGACTCAGGAAACCTCCATATCCGCGAAAAAAAGATCTTACAACTGGAAGTGCACGAAGCCACGAAGCCACCCAAGATTCCAAGATCAACTACCAAGGCGCAATGTTGCAAATGCCCTGGCAGTCTAATTGCTTCTTCTCCAGCGCAGTCAACGATGCGGACTGCATCTTAGAAAGGCTAGTGTGAAAGGAACTCCAGAAATCCAACAAGTCATATAGTCATAGGATCCGAGTATGGTATATATGCTAACATTTGGGGTATATTGATGGTAAATGTTACCATATATAGCATACATGGATCCTGTGGGTATAGTCATATAGTCTTTTAAACATCAAGAACAGGAGGCTGAAAGAGTAAATGATGGAATCAATGGGGATTGACATGGCAAAATTAATTCGAATTTACCATATACTGTCTCAAACATCGAGTAGTAATACCCCCAAGTCATTGCAATTTCAATCCGGAAAATGATGAACTGGAACTGAACCCTCGGATCTTTACTGAGGGTTCATAGTGGAATAGTCTCCAGTAATAGTTAGCATAGAGGTATAAACTCAAACATTGTTTTCGTGTTTTTTTTGGGATACAATGAAAAATCACCAGCAATCTGATATCTACTAACTGGGCTAGTTCACCCCAATTGTTCATTGGATTGACCCTCTGAAAATGATGCTGGGCTTAGCCGAGTGTAGCCCAAAGCGGTTACATGCTGGTTTAAACGCCCCATGAACTATTGCCACATCTACCACAATTCAATGGGAACTCCAGGATCCTACAATTGAGGTACTGTACCATATAAGGCAATATTTTGCTGGGATATTCCCTTACATAGGCCAAAAATATATGGTAGGTACCTCCAATAAATCAATTCCTGTTGCATGGCCATTAAACAAACATCCACAAACCATAGTCAACCTGGTGACCAACTTTGCCAAGTACCCCCGGGTAAATTAACATAGCTATGGAAAATCACCATGCTATTAGTAGGAAAATCAACTATTTCTATGGCTATCTTCAATAGCAAACTGTTAGTCATTACCAGAGGGTATATCCATATTAATCCCATTATCAACCACTATTCACCCACTATTATTCATTAACCATCATTAACCAATTGGGGAAACACCTTCTACGAATGCCTTTTTTTGGTTGAACCAATCTCTTCGTTTTTTGGATACAGCGACTCCGAAGGGCCAAAGCCACGTATTTTCTCAGTGGTTGATATCCATTAATGTAGACCATACGAGACCATATGTTCATCCCATATATGGCAGTGTGTCAAAACCCTGGTACCCCTGTAGTTCACATCAAAATAGCTGGGATTTATGGATGTTTATCCCCCTAAAAATGGTATTAATAGGTATTGATCCATACCCATATCTACATTGATGGGTTATAAAATTATATTCCGTTTATTATACCCTTATCTATGGTTTATATGGGATGTGGTTAACAAGGGGGGCCATTTTCCGTTCATCTAACTGGGGGTTAGCCATTTACGATGCATGGGATGAGCCGTGTGGTCCACCATTTTGCTTCATTATGTTGATGGTCCACCATTATTCACCAGAGGTAACATTATTATTATAATTGGCATAATAATTACTATGGAATAATAATTGTAATAACCATGGATTAATAAATAACCAACATAATTGTAATTACATATTGGATTGATATTACATAATATTGCCTATTTACCATCTGGTTATTTAACATAGCCATGGAAAATCCCTTATAAATGGAGGTATTAATGGGAAAATCATCTATAAATGGGGCATTTTCCATGGCTATGTTACATAACCAGAGGGTAACCATGGATTTTCATAATTGTAATAACCTTGATGGTCAACCATGGGGACAATGCGCCCATGCGCTGGAGGAAAAAAAAACCATGAACTTTTCGATCCTTTGCCAATCATGGGATGGTCATGGGAAGTTTTTCTCTGGTTGGTGGTTGAGCCACTGATTAACCATTAATTAATAGCCATCTTTCACCATTATTAACCATGAAAATTACAAACTGGTTGGTGGTATACCTACCCTTCTGAAAAATATGAGTTGGTCAGTTGGGATGATGACATTCCCAACTGAATGGAAAAAATATTCCAAACCACCAATCAGTTTTCTTCTTGATCTGCATCTTTTCATATTCTTCAAGCATCCATGGCCAATCATGGCCATGTCAAATTGGCATACCAATCGTCACACGTAAATTCGTTGCATGCGGCCTCTACAATGCCTGGAATGCCGCCCTTTCCAACTGTATCTGATAGGCCATTGTATTTTTGGCATTTGAATGTTTCTCAAAATGGGGGATTCCCGAAACCATAGGTTTCAATTCCAAAAGCATCCAAAATCCTCTAGTTTGGGATGATTTGGGGTACCGCCATTTTAGGAAACCCCCATTTATGTGAGTGTTCCTGGTTAAAAAATGTCGAACCCACATTCAAGTTGAGTTGGTCAACATGCGCCATCTTCATCATTCAGTCTCCCAGTTTCCGAACTCACAATTTCTTTGAATTAAACTAGACAATTCCTCCATTTTTCTTGGTTCATCAATCATTTGGCGTTGTCTGAAACTAGCGTATTCCAAATTTGATGATGAAAAAAAAATGCCACAAATTCTTTCTTGGCTCATCAAACATTCTATGTTGCTTGGTTGGTTTATTTATCTCCCCATGAAATCCCATTAAGTCCCTACTTGGGGGTGCATCCCACTTAGTAAATGGGTTATATCCCTAGATATATGTGGAATATCCCCTATTAATCTATTACATATCGGATGAAATATGGGTAATAGATGGATTATGACATTGATAAACGACTTGCTAAGTGGGATGCACATCCAAGTATTGTTGTTATATACCATCTGGTAATGACTAACAGTTTGCTATTGAAAATGGCTTAACAGTTGATTTACGTATTCCATGTGGTGATTTTCCAGTAGGGTACCTCAAGTCATCGATTTCCATCCAGGCACCGCTTCAAGCAAACCTTCGTGAATTCAGCGCAAGGAGGCAAAACACCAAGCAAGACTCGAGAGCTCCTGCCAGATCAGCGATGGGAAAATCACCATGGTTCATACGTAAATAACCTCATTGACCCGGCCTGGCAAACTAACATAACTGATGGGAAAATCACCATTTTTAATGGGTAAATCCACTATAAATAGCAATTTCCTATAGCTACGTTAGTTTACCAAAGTGTAGTGGATAAACTGACATAAATGCGGAAAAAACACCGCCATTTCTAGATCTTTTTCCAAACGGGAAACTCATGGGGATTTCCACATCGATGTTTCCACGTTTACCCTGGGGTAATATGCAAAAAAAAACTTAGACACCCTTGAAAGATATATCCTTATGGATCCAAACACCTCCTGAGAAGGTACTTAACCCCCCGAATCATACCCCACACACTTCCTAAGAATGTACTTGGATCCGTGGGGTATAGTTGATTTTAGAAACAACATACTACATACTTAGATGTATCGATTATTTGTTGGTAACATATCACCATTTATTGGTAAACTGTCACGGAAATATCCCCAATTTTCAGACACACCGATATTTTCCTATGGGAATTTCACAATCAAGTGGATATAAAATGATATAAATGGCATTAAATAGAGATACAACTTGTGATGAATGGACATATGATACCCTCTGGTAAACTAACATAGCTATGGAAAATCACCATCTTTAATAGGTAAATCAATGAACTAAATGGGCAATTTTCAATAGCAAACTGTTAAATTACCAGAGGGTAGTTATTATCCTATATGGATGAGAAAATGTAGGCTGAGACGGCGACCACATAGACAAAGCATGCCATAAAATATGTACAATATATATATGTGCAATTCATGTCATTCATTTCGAACATATGTGGCAACTTTCAATTTCAACATTTTACCACAGATATGGATCAAAATCGATAAAACCACAGATTGACTGCTCATTTTGCTCATTTTGGGTGTGCCCTGTTCCATCTACAAGGTGAGGGTCAAGACATGCCATGAAACTGGATATGGGTCTGTTGGAAAATGGCGTGTACTCCCAAAAGGGCTAGTTTCATCAAGAATATGATACTCATTGATTTTACAAGGTGGTGCCCCCCAGTTATCAGTTGGTTTATAATCCCATTAACTAGTTCGATATATCACCAACAAAAACCATAGAAAAATTGGAGTTATGTGCACCAACTGAACGCTATCGAACGGGGGCACCACCTTGTAGGGATCTTAGAAGTACCCAATTTTCAGAACCCATACGAAACCCCAAAACTTGGGCGAGGTGAAACAAACTCTGGGCCAGTTTTCTCAGAAAACCACACGGCAGCTGCGCTTGGGATATCGACTCCATGAATTGGGACAGTGGATCAGATGGGGATGGGTGAAACACACCTATTTTTATGTGGGTAAAACAAGTGCCATAGACCACCCATTTTCCTGGGAATGGTTTTTACATCGCACCTAAATTTATGGTGATGACTTTTTTGGGATGGTTTACATGGCATTGTTTTACCCACATTGTACAACATTCTGGATGAATTGGGATGAGCATCTACTTACCACCTGCATCAATTGACCTAAAAAGAGGCTTTTGACCCGTCACATCCCGTCACAAAAAACATCTGGCGCTACCCTCTGGTAATTTAACATAGCTATTGAAAATGGCCATTTATAGTGGCTTTTCCCATTAAAAATGGTGATTTTCCATAGTTTTTTGTATGTTTACCAGGCCGGGTATCTTCCTGTCGAACTCAATCGCCAGCTATTTTCCAATAGGCGGCGTCATGTCAGTCCTGCGCCCGGAACTCTGAGATGCGTAAGGCACTGGCCGTGGCTAAAGCATCCAAAGATTGGCTGTACTGCAAAACCGCTGATCCTGCAGCAGTGGTATGTGATGAGTAATCTTAATGGAACATAGTGGATCTAACCAAGATGTGGATATGATGAGCGTGTTTTTTTTAACAACCAAACATGTGTTCTCAGTAAGGTCCTTTAGGCCTCACTGGCTATGTGAGGGCATTCCCCTTCCACAAACACCAAACAGCAGGTCCGATTCAATCAATCAAGAAACAAAGGGCTGGGAATTTCACTGACAAGACATGGAAAATTAGTTTGTATGGCTTCGTCCAAAATGGTGGTTACCTTTCTTTAACATGCATTTCCAATGGAGAAATGATGGTGTTTACCCATGTTTTTATTTCGGGTTTTCCACGTGTTCAATTTTCAAACAAAGCCAGATTTCCATGGGATGCGCTGATCAGTTCGACCCGATTTATCGAAACTTTTCCTCAGTTGGATGGATTGGATCATTCATCATTTTGGGATAGTTTTAGCATTCAACATACCCTCTGGTAAACTAACATAACTATGGAAAATCACCATAGAAATCGTTCCCATCAGTTATGTAAACGTTTACCAGAGGGTACCAGGGGAATGGGATTTGTTAATGGCAGGAAATGCTTACTGAATCGCTGTTGATTCCATGTTGATTCATCTTGATTCCAGCCTACGAGTACCAGCATGTTGGGATGACGTGACCCGCTACACGGAACACCTTGCATACCACCCCAAAAAGAAAGAACATCATAGGATATCACATGTTCCGGCATTTCTGTAGTTGGTTGAACCTATAGATCGGATGGTCTCTCCCCTGTCGCTCAAATTCTCATATGTCTTAACATCAAACAAGAATCTTGGTACATATCCAAACGCATCTTTGTTGACTAGCTTTCCACCATGACTGCTCAAGGCTGGTTCACCTGAACGAAGCAAAGTATAGCCAACTTCACACACTGAGTAAATTGGGTGTGTCTGGAAAAGTGAGGTAATGTGGGTAAAACAATAATAAACAGTTCCCAAAATCACCATAAATAGGTGCTATAAAGCATTCCCAGATGGGTGGTTTATGACATTGTTTTAATCACATTATACCACCACAATTGCTTAAGTTCACGGTTGACAATGATGACGCGCCCCATAGAATGGGAATGACTCCCCGACTCCTCAGCACCAGTAGATGTCAGGTCAGTTAGATCGCCCAAATAATCACCTCCCCAAAAAAAACCTTTTGATTGAAATAATCACCCAAATCATATGTATTCATAAATCACCCCAAACAAAAATTCCCCATAGCATTCCTGCAAGAGTTCTCAAATTCTTCATAGACACCTGGAGTTTTGCAAATTGGTCATCCAAAAATCCTGGAGTTTAACTTGTCCATCGGGACATCCATGGAATTTTCTGATTTATTTTCCCAATCCGTAGCGTTCCTAAATCCTGAGCTTTTCAACTTTTGATTTTATGATCTTGGTGATTACAGCATTAGATTATCATGGTAAATCTATGTAAATCATGAGTCATTTCCATGTTTTTTTCACCATCCAAAGATATCAAAAGCATCTGATCACTTGCGGCATGATTCCCCTACTGAGCCCTACTAACCATCATCTACAGTGATGGTGTTGTTGAGGTAATTCAAAAAAAAGGCCCAGAGATATATCGCCGCGGTTCACCCTCCATGTGCTGCCGGTGAACCCTCTACAGTATATCTTTTGCTAGTAAAACCTCTATTTTGTGGTTGATGAACCCTCATTTTCTTACTTGTGCTTAGCAGGAAATGGATGGGTTGCTGGGGGTTGCTGGGATTATTATTGATAGTGATTCTGGATCATTCCCTCATTCCCTGCTAAGCACCAGTAAGTTTTTTGGCTTAGTTTCCTATCTCCAGATATTTCCAAATACAACTTGTGATAAACTACAATTTATGGATGAATTTCGTATATGCTTATGCCAATCTTAGATACCCTGCCACAAATTGATGTTTTTCGCTGGCAAGGTCAATGCGCCATCATAAATATATATATATATATATCTATCTAGGAAAAATCATGTACAGTACTAACATATCTAAAGTGTTTAAAAATCATGTTAACTCCACATTTTTTCTATGGTGCACCGCATTCATTTCACCGTGCTTGTCGAAATTCAAGGGGAACAAATGCTGAATTGAGCAATGTTCACAATCCCTCTATCTGTCCATGAAATATTGGTTGGTTAACAACGGGATGCCCCGTTCTTGGATTACTATAATCCCCAAAAGATAAAGGATGATAAAGGGCAGAAACAAATCCCCAACTACTCATCAACCAAGCATAATTTTAAAGTTATCTCCACTCATCTCTCCATAGTTTGATCGTTTTTTTTTTACCTCCATCAAATGACGAACTAATCATCAACCAACAAGGCTTTTCAAGGTGGTGCCCCCTAGATACCTAAGTTGGTTTATAACTCCAATAACTATGGTTTATAGGTGATATATCTATAGTTAATGGGATTATAAACTAACAAACATCACTGGGAGGCACCACCTTGTTGAACACTGTTCAATTCTCCCTTGGCGCCTCAGGCCGTGTTACTCAGCGCTTGCGGGGCCCATCGCCGCGCGTCGGTTCCGTCGGTTCCGTCGAGGCGGAGGGCAGCGAGGAAGGGCGACGCATCAACGGCCAGCTGAGCAGAGGCCTGGCTATTGGTGAAGTGGTTCACCGGGAGACACAACGGGATGATTAATCTAATCATATGGGATTATAGTGATTAATAGTGATTAATAGTGATTATATAGTGATTAATAGTGATTATATAGTGACAATATGGGATGATAACCAAGTATTGGTTAATAGTGGTTAATCTAATAATATGGGATGATGAATCAGACACTTATATAATAGTGATTCATAGTGATTAGTAATTTAATTGAGATCATTTATGAGGAGAATTTGTTGAGGATTTACCATCTGCTTATGACTAACATAGCGAACTGGAAAATGGCCCAAAGAAATAGATGATAACCAATTACTGGTTGGTGGTGCAATAGACATCTTGAAAAATATGAAAGTCAATGGGAAGGATTAACCCATATATTATGGAAAATAAAAAATGTTTGAAACCACCAACCAGATTATGATTTACCCTTTAACATGGTGATTTTCCAGCTCGCTACGTCAAGGATGCCAAAGGTTTTTCAGAGTTCCTGAGGTTTCAAAGGCAATTGTTCATGACATTCGATATAATCCCATTAAAATGAGAGCTGGTTGTTGGTTGAGCCACCCCTCTGAAAAATATGAGTTCGTCAATTGGGGTTTGACATTCCCAATATATGGAAAAATAAAATTCATGTTCCAAACCACCAACCAGCAATAAAATGAGAGTTACTGGGATGGTTCTGTGGGATAAATTTTGCCCAAAAAAACCGGGGCCCAGATTCGATGGGATTTCAAGCTGCACAGGACAGTGGCGAGGCAGGATTTCGGCCGCTGGAGGTATGGCTTTGTCTGTGAGACTCAAAAAAACCATGGGATGTTCTCCATATACCATCTGGTTATAACTCACAGTTTGCCATGGAAAGATCCACCATGCTATTAAGTTCGGTAAACCATCTATTTCGATTAGGGTCATCATCTATACCATGGCAAACTGTGAATGTCATAACCAGGTTGGGTACTATAAAAACCGGGAGACACTGGGGATGGTTAATAGTGATTCATAGTGATTCATAGTAACTAGCCTCTGGTAATTTATACAGTAAGCTATGATTCCCAAAGGCTAACTCACTAAGAATGATGGTTAATGATGGTTACTGATGGTTAATATAATGATTAATGAGTGTTATAACAATAGTTAGTTGCCATTCATAGTGGCTGATAATGGGTGAATAGTGGTTGATAATGGGATTAATATGGATATACCCTCTGGTACTACCAGTTTGCGAACTGGAAAAATTGCCATAGAAATAGTTGATTTACCCACTAAAAATGGTGATTTTCCATTTCGCTATGTTAGTTTACCAGAGGGTAAATAGCTCCATAAAAAAAGGGGGATCACATCGGATCACATGGGATGATTTTTCAAGGTTCTCCCTCTGAAAACTCGTCCCATTTTAATGTTCTCCATTGCTGAAAAATCCATCAGTAACTGAGTGTAAAAAAGGTAAACTACGAGTCCCCCATAGATTGGAGCAACCCTGTCTTGTAGGGGAATCCTCTGATGGAACCGCCTTGGACAGTGAAAAGCTTTGATGAACATGTTTAGGCATTCTCTATGTATGTTTATTGCTTCATTCCCTGGTCAAATCTTTTAAATCTTCAGCTGGTTGAATTCCACTATTACTCTCTGGTAAATTAACATAGACCCTGAAAATAACATTTTTTTAAAGTGGAACTAATCATCCAATCCTTATCTGGCAGGGTCTATGTTAATTTTCTGGAGGGTAATTTGTTGAATTCACCTCTTCGAGGGTAATCTTCTATGTTGGTAGAACCATTATGTTCCTTCCGTAACCCCCATCTTTCTGGTGATTACTGAAGTGACTTTGACCCCGCCTAAAGCATGTTGGAGATGTCCTGGCTGTATGACTTGAGCAGTTACAAAAGGGACGATTTTTATGGACTGAAGTAACTCCCTTTTTTTAGAAAAAAATGTAGAAACATGTCTGGTTGGTGGTGCAATAACCCTCTTGAAAAATATGAATGTCAATGGGAAGGATTATCCCATATATTATGGAAAAAAAATGTTTGAAACCACCAACCAAATGTGTTTTCACCAGTTAAGTAGAATCTTCGACTTGTCGATCTCCTTTGAGGGTTGCTGTACATGCTACAGTAGTAGGTGGGGGTACAACCAACCAAAATTGATGATACTCATTTTATGGTGTGTATATATATATATCATTGATATATCATAGGATTTCAACCAACAAAGCTGGGGACAACATGGGGAACATCAATAAGGGGCAACCTTCCTGGTAGTTCACCCCAAGAATCGTAGGATCAGATCAATCACTTTACCCTAATGAATTAATTGACTGGGGTGAACTCGTCCACTTTACTGAGCTGAACCACCACGCCAACAAACAAGAATAATAAACACATGGTTAATGATGGTTAATATATGATTAAAATATGGTTATTATATTGTTAATGATGGTTAATAATAATCTGGTTGGTGGTGCAATAACCCTCTTGAAAAATATGAATGTCAATGGGAAGGATTATCCCATATATTATGGAAAAAACATGTTTGAAACCACCAACCAGAGAATAACAAACCGTGGTTATACATAAACATAAATGACAAGTCATCAATAAATATGTATCAAAATTATATAGACAAGGATTCAACACCATATGAATTATGAATGTAATTTTGGAACATATTTATGTATTGCTGACCGCAATATATACTACTGGCGATATTTCATCCTGGTGAAACACCAAGAATACGTCTTGAACCAGAAACAAGTTGAGACTGAACTAACTAACAAAGACAAGCATTCTGCAAACTAAAAAAATGAACCCTTAACCAGTAAAATCTGATGCTATAAAAACATATAAAAGCCGAAATTGTAAAATTTAACCAAGAAGAAACAGTTATTCCTTGGATTAACACAGCCTCACAATCAAAATACGCAGATTCTGCCAACAAGTGTGGAAGGTTTAAAAGCGTGGTGACCAAACTATCAACAATGGTGGCTTAATTAAAAAAATGTTGCTTTGCTGTCAGAAACAATTTCAAAAAAAAGGTGGTGTTGTCTACACCCCACATACGAAAAAAGTTGTTTGTATACTCCATCCCCTTAGTTGGTTAAATCCCCAAAACAAATCCCATGAAAAAAAAGTTACCCTTGTATTTCAAGAATCCCTTGATATCCCCATTATTGATGGTTGTATCACTTACAAATTGATTTCCTAATGTTTGATGTATCCGCATTAAACATCATTAAACCCCCATAAATGATTGTCAGACGAAACCCATAGCCATTGCAGGTTACAAACTATAAGCCTTGAACAAGTCCTCTATCCCATCCCATTATACTGATTTGCTATAGCCTTTTCCGAATAGTATGTTAACATCATCACTAGTAAAACCCTTATAAAATCCATCAACAGCAAGATTTTTTTTTCGGATCATGGGATATTATTTATCAGTTGATAGTTGGTGACAATGTTATAGCCCTATGAATCCAAACACTGTCTCAGAAGGTACCAAAAAGCCTCCAAATCATAGTAAATTATACCCCAAACACTTCCTAAGAAGGTACTTGGACCCATAGGGTAGTATGTTGTAGTTATATTCTTATATGTATATGTTATCCGTATATGATCGTATCTGGTTGGTTGTTTTTCGCCACCCCTCTGAAAAATGATGGAGTTCGTCAGTTGGGATGATGACATTCCCAATATATATGGAAAGTCATAATCCATTCATGTTACCCATCCGTCATTGCTTTGTTCTCGGCACACACCCATTCTGCCCATAGGCACTTGGTTAAGGCAGTTTCTTGCACTATCCTATCTTTTAGCTTGTTGTCTCCACTGCTCCTTCTGCCTGCCCTTACCCCTCTAGACTCCGGGCCAGTGCTGCAAAGGAGGCGTGACATGGGTGGGTGACACGTCCCGCTCCCATTGCTGCACATCAGTGCGTTCACTCTCACTGCCATTGAGCACCATAGTGCAGCAAATACGGTATCATGCAGTTGTCTGTATGCATATTTCGCTGTGGCAGTCTGTTACTTGTTCATAGTGCTTTCTTACTCTCTCATCTAAAAGCAGCTTTGCCAGCAGCCCCATCGGCTCCAGCACAATCTTTGCTGGGCAGAGCTGTGTGAAGTAATCAGTCCGGCATTGCCTGTCCACAGCCTCCAGCTCCCCCAATTTGTCCTGCAATTTGTGGGCCAGCCGCTGGCTGTTGCGACATGAACGAGAAAAACCTCCCAGTGCATCCTTGGCAAAGCCGCTTACCCACAGTTCAATGAATTCTTTGATCTGGGCATCCGCTGCCAAGGCGTTCTCCATGCTTCGGATGGTCGCATGGACTGCGCAGCACAGCACGGAGGGAAGGCAAGGTGCCAAGTTCCTGAAAGCACATGCATGGAGCGGCGATTGCTCTATCGTGTAATCAAAACATTTAAGGTCCGTGGCCATGCGCGCCGACAGTGGTTCTGCACGCTCTCCATCTGCACAAAACACCTTGCAGAAGGTGGTCCAAGAACCTTGTTGCTTTTAGGCTCGTCAAAAGCACCGTGCAGCTCGCTTGCTTCTATGCCCCCCTTCGCCGCGCGCGCTGCTCCAAACCACCAACCAGATAATGATTCACTAACCTGAATCAAGGCCATTTTAGGATATTTGTCCCATATATTATGATCATATATTATATGTACATACATATTCCGTGTTTCCGTGTTTTGCCCCATCCCCCATTTTTTAATGGCTCACCTGCCACCTCAGCTCACCGTGTTCGACGGTGTTCGACGGTGTTCGACGGTGTTCGACGGTGTTCGACGTGTTCGACGGTGTTCGACGCTGACACGACGCGGCTCCTGACCACCAAATTCCTTGAGCAAAGGCACAGCAGAGGCCGCCAGTGCTGTCATTAAGGGAACCTGCGCCACGTCTGGCAACAACAGGCGAAATCTTGAAATGTATTGGTTGAAAGATGTTGAAAGCGATTATGATCCAATGAGATTACCTAACAAACATGAGATGAAATGAATTGGTAGAAAATGAAAGGAATATGTGCAGCAGACCCCATCTCTTGTAATTAGGAGAAAATGCATGATTTCCTGTAACATTTCTCTTAAACCAATACATGGATTCTGGGTCACCGTAAACGATGATCAGTAAAAGGGATGAATTCCTTGAAAAGCGCAATGATTCCCAGTTCGGGAATGATTCTAATTTCCTAGGTGGATGAATGGGATTATAACCATGCAAGGGCTATGTAGACAGGGATTGAATCGGACCAAGAAAAGCATGAGAATAAAATTTCATCACACTAATCATCCATAATCATCCCAATACTTGGGGGTGTTCCAGTCATTTGCGTGGTTAAAACCACACGGCTAGGCTGGGGCCGTGTGAAAACTCGTAGCTGCTCCCAAGGCCACTGGCCACTGGCCACTGGCGCCGTTGCAGGGCCACCAGTCCGCCGTGCCAAACGTTTGCACCGCGCGTGGCGAGGGGTAACAGGTACCCTCTGGTAAACAAACAAAAAGCGAACTGGACAATGGCCATTTAGTTCGTTGATTTTCCCATTAAAAATTGTGATTTTCCATAGTTTTTTGTTAGTTTACCAGAGGGTACTGGTTCAAGAGACAGCACGAAAAGACGTCCAATCAATAGAATGTCCTCCACGAAAAGGTGCAAATGCCGTCTGTGGTCTGTGTGCATAGCAGTGTAACGTTTCACAAAGTCCAATGTCGATACCCAAACTCTTCCCACTGCTCCGGGGGCAAGGTGTCCGAACTGTATGTGAAAAGTGCAGCAGAAGATCTTAATCCAGAATCCATGTTTTGATTTAAGAACAATATGTGTTGGTTAATTTTGCATCACTCCTAAGTATTCCCTGTGAATCACAAACTCGTATCATATTTTGTACCCATGTATATCCCTGTATGGTTGATTAAAGCACCCTGGAAGTACATGATCCCAATTCTGCTTGACACGTTCCCTTTGGTACCACTTTTTGCGAAATGTCGCATGACCTGAACAAATTTTACCAGAGACTTGCTGGGCAGATGCATTTTTCCATTCACCTCTCCCAGCAAACAAACCATTCACGATTTGGAGGTTTCCTAAACCATGGGGGTACCCCTAAATCCATTTTAATAGGATTTTTTCCCTTAACCATCCAGCTATTGGGGTACCCCCATGACTATGGAAACCTTCATTTTTTGATCCACCATTCAGTTCAAATGATTTTCCCAGCACACTGGCGACATCAATTGTTCCAGTCGCCTGCCACCTATGATTCCCAAAGGGTAACCCACTAATAATGATGGTTAATGATGGTTAATAATGGTATATAATGGTTAATAATGTTAAATATATATATATAATGATCAATGATGATTAATGATTGTTATAATAATAGTTAGTTTCCATTGATAGTGGCTGATAATGGGTGAATAGTGGTTGATAATAGGATTAATATGGATATACCCTCTGGTAATTTAACATAGCGAACTGGAAAATTGCCAAATTATTGTTGATTATTTAGCTATTAAAAGTGGTGATTGTCAATAGTGATGTTAGTTTACCAGAGGGTAATATCAATGTTTACTATCATCAACTATCATTGATATGATGAATATCATTCTTCTTGGGCCATGTATTTTCCATTTTTTCCCCAACGAATGATGGTTATATCAAAACAAAATGATATGAGTGGTTTATTCTATCCATTTATGGTTCCTTAAACCTATACATGTTTTTTTTGAAATTATAGATAGTTGGTGTATCCTCCATGCATTTATTAAAACCAGGTAAGAAAAATTGTCCCAACACTGGGCCGCTGGATCCTCCCGGCACCGCGCCGCCTTGTTCTGCTGCAACTTCGCATGTCCCCATGCCATGTTCGACAAACTCCGCGCGTTCAGCTCCTGCCCAGAACACGAGATCCGAACGAGGCTTGGTTAATAGTTATAGAACATGCATAGGGCACATAGTATGTTTTTATGTGTATAAGTATCTATGTATATATATATATGTATATGTATATATATTAATATGTATAATATATAATAATATATAATAATATATGCGTCTATTTGATATATGCATACACACAGAATAGCAAAAGATTGGAATATTAATCCCATCCACCGTTCATATTGCACACCCGCATTTGTATGGTCCCAAAGATGTGGTTTCATCCGCAACCAAAAACAGAATGTTTATGGGGGATGTTAATACTATTATTCCCAACAGCAGGGCCTGTTGGGTTTCAATCTCTAGGGCTGGGGCTGGCTCGCGGGGACTTGCAGCCTTCAAAATCCGGAATGGAACCCTGGAACCCTGGAACCCTGGAACCCTGGA
>Ga0126342_10001769_pt1 | contig 31688 bp, 23 predicted proteins | sample Cyp1metagenome_FD_92528 | JGI IMG/M metagenome (GOLD analysis project Ga0126342, IMG submission 92528) | Coral microbial communities from Lord Howe Island, Old Settlement Bay, Australia - Cyphastrea 1 metagenome | ecosystem: Host-associated > Invertebrates > Cnidaria > Coral ...
AAAATGAAGATGATAAAATAAATGATAAAAAAAATGATGAATGCAATGATAACCAAAATGATAAAAAAATGAAAAAATAAATATTTTGACCTGGCCCAGTCTGTGGCTGCAAGTTTTTCATAAAATTACCGGTACTTAGATGGGCCATGGAGTTAGTTAACTAGTTAGTAAATGGATTATAATTGGGATATAGGGGGTTATATCCCCAGTTACTAACCATTTAGCTAATCCCATGGCCCAATTACCGGTAGACCCATTGAACATGAATTCATAACGGGTTGGTTTCTGGGAATGTAATTTACAATCCATAAAGCAACGATAAACTACCGTGATTATATGTGATTAATAATATTTAAACCAACTCCATTGGTAAAACCGATGGGAATATCACACATAATATAATGAACCTTCCAGGAAACAATGGATTTTATCAAACGATTCGTGGAATAGTCGACCTTATGGGGGTATAGTGAGATATAATCATCATATATAATCAACATAATTTAATCTAATTTAAAGGAATATATTGGAGCCTTAAACTTAAGGCTGAAATAGGAACTGCGGCCTATCTCAGTCACTTCCCAGCCCTGGCATTGTCCCAGCTCTTATTTTGGGCCAGGAACTTCATATTCCACCAGCCAATGGATTGGTTTTAAGTGGAAAATCTTAACCGGAAACCATGGGATTTTCTCATGAAATCTGAGGCTTTCCATGCCACTGTTGACCGCTTGTTGCCCTTCGAACCTACAGGAAATTTAGCAATTACCCTCTGGTAAACATACAAAAAACTATTGAACATGGTCATAGAAATAGTGAGTTTTCTCATTGAAAATGGTGATTTCTCATAGTTATGTTAGTTTACCAGAGGGTAGTTATTAATTGTTGTTTACAATGTGTTTATCCATGTGTTACAATTGTTATATCCATATATGGAACTTCCAGTGGGTATCATCCTCGGCCCATCAAACATATTCCGGTTTCCCAAAATGGGGGTACCCCTAAATCATCCTATTTATAGTTGGATTTTCCATGAAATAAACCATCCAGCTACGGTCATGACTATGGAAACTCTCATACAAATCCATAATGGTTCACATGATAACCCCATCATAGTTAGTAATCCATGATAGAAATATGGTTAACTATCAATTCAAAGAACATCTAGAAAATCTCGTAATAGTAATTTATTATCGATAAAAAACATACATAATATATATACACATTATAACTATGGTTAACTATCCAATGATAGAATATCACTACAACAGAAAATCATTCCCGCATTCCGCATCCCGCAGATTTCACCTTGCGCTTCATCTTCCCCATGGTGTCCAACTTGGTGATGTGCGTACCCGCCTTGCGACGCGGGATGGGAGGGATGGTGGATGCTTTTTGGCACTCCATGGGAAAAAAATGAGCCCCAAACAATGAGGAAATCCGTGTTGAAACCCTGGGAAAATAGGAAAACCATGGGAAAACCATGGAAAAAATATAGGAAAATCATAGGACACATATGGGAGACATATGGGAAAAACAAGGGAAACTATATGACACATATGGGAAATCCCCCAACTACATGGAGGTACGAGCTGGGAAAATCCACATAAATTAACAGTTGATCCTTCAAGGTGCGCATCGGCTTGCATCCAAGGATCCTGGTAGGCAGTATTCACCTGGCGGGTAAAAAACTCTTAAACAGTCAGATCCATCGGATCCCTTCTGTGGAAAATCTTCTACCAGGGTCATCCAGGGTCAAACTTAAAATCAACATCTCAGCAAAAAATGGGAGTCAACTGAATCATCCAAGTTTACACCTGAATTCAGGTGCCACAGCTTACCGCATGCTACCGCCGCGCCTGTTCCCACTTGGTCTTCAATCCTTCGATGAGATCCTTTCGTTCCTCCTCCTCCAGCGGCCTGAGGGATTTTTGGGGAGACATCTTTCGGGTGGGTATATTATACTTCAACGCCATCCGAATCATTAGCATGCATATACAGTGCATGCAGGCCGTATAACAGTATAACTACTGTATAGTCTATAGTGATATGAGATGATTGCAACATCATATCAACATCTTCATACCAACAGTGTCAATAATGATGATAACAAATTCAAGCCTGTTCGTGAAAATAGTGCAACCTAGAAGCGCCTGTAGAATCATGTATAGCATTGTATAGCACTGCATAGCTGGAATTCGAACAATAATGCCGATAAATCATGATAAACGCACAATAAAGAATATTTATTCTAGTTCCCCCCCATTGAAGGATTAAAATAATAATTAGATTTAAAAATCACTCTTCAAGCATGTGGGCGAAACCACGGTTCGCTGCCTCATACGTGCAGCTTCTTCTTGTTCACGTGCCTCCTGCAACCTCAAGAGATTGGGAATGTCGAGATTCAATTCGTTGCAGCTCATTTGTCGTGACGAGGTTTTACCCTCTGGTAACAGTTGGCCACAGAACATCACCCTTTTCTATATATCAGCGGGCCATTCTTCAGCGCATATATTAAATAATTATTAGATTGTGTTAAATTATTCTTCCAGAGTAGACTCAGTAGACCTGCTGATGGGCTATGACAATGCATGCGTTGTATATTCTTCCACCGCTTTTACGGCGATCCATGCAGAGTTCAAAATCTGCGATGCGAACGCGCGGATGTAGGAGTACTCTGCATCAATGTCCTGCTGAGGCGAAGGGAATCCGGTTTGCAAAACATCACCCAGTGGAAACATGTGGAAATACGATGAGAAAAGGTTCAAGAGAACCAAATGCATGTGGTAAAACCAATGAATCCAATGATAATTTCATCCCATCCATAAATCTGCGGATTTTTTTTCATCCCCAATCTGGGTAGATTTATGAACATTTCCTGTGACACCTGCATTGCTGGTCCTTCTTGATGTGGGAGAGGTACTTTGGCACCTTGCCATAATCCTGGAGAGCTGGACGTGACAAAAATTCTCAGGGTCAGTAGATTGAGGTCCCTGGTAGCTGTCAAAAATGGGGCAAGACATGAGGAAATGCCATGGTTGTGACATAAAAAGAGGTGGTTACCATGAAGGATAATGGATACATATGGATACGATCCATTTTTATTGAGACGCTGACGCCCACAACACCAAGCATCTTGAACAATGTCCCACAACTGATTTCGACGGAAAATCTCCAGTATCATACAAAACTGTATGTAATTATCTATCAGTTCTCCATATTCGGCTGGTACCATCGCCCTTTGGTTTCTTTTTGGTTTCCCTTCAGCCACCCCAGCGAGCACCAGATTTTGTTCAATGCCATACTGCAACTGTTCCAGCTTCCGTCGCTGGGGATTGCGTGCCGCTTGGCATTGCGACACAGCAACCGTGCAGCAACCGCGCAGCGACCGTGCAACCGTTCATAGCTCTGTGACACTCCTGCGGAGCAATGGATGAGCTCATGGGGTACCCGACATGACAGAGTTTGGACTGAAAGCAGCAAATGATGGCAGTGATTGGCAGTGTGGCAGGGGAAAATCCTGGAAAATCCATCAAATAAGGGGTAATATGTGGCAGCGCATCCAAAGACTTTGGGTCACAAAGCCACAGTTTGTGGACGGGGTTCTCTCATGTCTTACCAGCCATCAAGTTCCGCCAATTCTTCTGTGTCAAGCTATCACTGGTGGTTTCAAGCTTTCAAGCCCTGAAAAGAATCAATTTGGATCAAGTTGACAACATCTAAAGCGCATTTCAAACCACAAAACCAAGTCATCACAAAGTGCGGCATCCTGTGATACGATGCCCCAAAGGTCCGCCTCGTCGCCTTTCGAAAAGCCTAGGTCTCTTTGACCTAGGGATCGAACAACATGGGCGGCGCGGGCACCCTTCTGGCAGAGCCAGAAGGGAAATCAGAGCTAAGTCCCGAAATATTCCGATGTTCGGGAAAACCATGGGAACACCATATGGTAAACCATGGAAATTCATTGAAAACCATGGAAAACCATGGGAAAGCCATATGAAATATCATTGAAATATCATTTCAAGTCGAAAACCTAGGGGAGAATTTCCAGCTGATGTTACCTGGCCAGATTGCTGGCTGGTTGTGGGTTGGGTGATTGACGATCATTGACACCCAACATCCAGCGCCCTCCGAGACACCACCGTCTCTGGATTGACCTGGCGTCAGTGACACGGTAAACAACATCATCTACCCTCTCAAAATCAAACGTGGCAACTCAAAATCCTAATTTGAATCGGGGTTCATAAGAAAATCAACTATATTAATATTTATAAATGATTACAATTGATGCATGGGTGATGCTCCATTGCCATGTTTAATTAGCGGAGGGTAACCCTACTTCTCAAAATAACTATCTTATACTATCTTCTGAGAAGGTGTTTGGACCGGAAAAAAAAAAACGTACGGTCTCATAAGGTGTTTGAAGCCATAGGGATCCAAAGGGTAAAATCAGTGAACATCATGATAATCTTAACGTGCCCCCGAAGTTCTAAATCAAAGTTCAGGGAAACTGAAATTTTAGTTGCTGAGCAAACATGAAGAGATGGAGAATAGAGCCACTGTTCATGAAATTGAAAGCCCTTAAACAAACATATCCCAAGTGCATTGAGGGGCGACCCGGCGACCCATGTGCATCCACCTGCTTATTCGCAAGGTGGGGAAAGCGCTGTTGTTCCAATTTCAAGTCCTGGACGAACGCTGCACGAACTCGTTGACATGGTGCGAAAGTTGAAAAAAAACACGGGGAAACCAAGCTGGGACCCCAAAAAATGAAAACAAAACTGACGTGATTGGATAATCAAGCACCTTAAACATTCTTAAACCCTATTGAAACCCAAGTTCATTGAGTTGGAAACCAAGTTGTCTTATCTATCAGGAGGTTGAAATCTACACAGCGCCATTTTGTCACAGCGCCATGGCGGGTCCTTCCAAACGGCGCTGCCACACTTTTGACGCCACTCGTCCATGTTCTTCGTTTCCTTGGCCTTTCTCTCCAGCTCCTGCGCTGAGGATGTGAAAAAGAGCTGGTGGAGCTGGTTTTGTGTTGGCGAAAAGGATTGGAAAAGGATCATCAACCGGAGTTATGAAAATCCACTGGTAAACGTTTACATAGCTATTGAAAATGATCATAGAAAGTTCGTGGATTTTCCCATTAAAAATTAGGTGGATCTTTCCCATCAGTTATGTTTACCAGAGGGTACTTCAAATGATCCCAAGATATCCCAAGAAACATGCCCGTCTACTCGCTGGAATGTCAGAGTCGTAAACATTGGCATTCCCATGAAACACGGTAAACTAAATGTAAATCATGGGATTATAACATATTATAACGGGATTTTGCCCATCAACTGGTGCAGCATATCCCAACCATCCACACTATAACCCATGGTCGGGAAATCTATGAACTCATATTCCGCCAATTGAGCAGTGGCTCCTTTTTTTACACCCCTGTTCCAAGAATCCAAATAATCCAAACAACAGTTGATAACAGTTGCTAACCAACAGTTGATCAGTTGATATAACCGTGGTTGATATAACCAACAGTGAGATATATATATATGTATATATAATCCCAATGAAATGAGAGGATTCTACTGATACATTAGTTCAACCATGCTTCAACCATGGTGAGAAACCCAGGTCGACGCCGTGACATCCCGAGGGGTCGATCGTATCGATCCTCGGTGGGGTCGCACTGCAACTGGATGGCCGCTTCGGCGTTGTCGTGGATCTCCGGCAAGCTGTCCTCCAGCGAGCGCTGGTGAACTGCTGGGCCATTGCTGGATCTATAACTATAGTTATGACTATTATGATTGGTGTATAGTGTATAACTGGATAGATTTATAACTATGTATATAGTTATGATTGGTGTATAACTATACTGTATAGTTATATGGCCAATATGATTGGTGTATAACTGTATAATTTGTAATACTGTTATAAGTTATAAGTCATAGTAAACGGTTTTATGGATTTTTGTGGTAGATATTGCTAGCTCTAGCTAAAGCCGATGTACCATGCGCTGCTTTTTTTTTCTCGGTATGTTTTGATGGGAAATCCGCAAAGTAAACTGAGGTTTGTAACTGGGAAATCGATGAAAGTTATCTATAACTGAGGTATTTTCCATCTATACCCTCTGGTAAACCAACGTAACTATGGAAAATCACCATTGTTAATGGTTAAATCCATTATAAATGGCCATTTTCAATAGCTATGTTAAACAACCAGATGGTATACCCTCTGGTAATTTAACACTTCACCACGGCCAATGGCCCATGGAAGGTCGATTTTTATCATCTAGTGGAGATTGTTTAGTTCAGAAAACTGGTAAAGAGGCCACCCTGTTTCTTTTAACAAATGCGTTTTTTTCTTGGCTACCCTCTGGTAAACTAACATAGCTATTGAAAATGGCCTATTTATAGATGGTTTACCTATCAAAATGGTGATTTTCCATAGCTATGTTAAATAACCAGATGGTAACACATGCGTTTTTTCTTGGCTATCCAAGTTGATGATCAAATGGAATGTTCCAGCAGCCTTGCTTTTCAAGGGAATCGTTGAATCAACACCGGTGACACATACGTACAATACTTGGGATTGGGGTCATATACCCCAATCAATGTCCAAACGGCCCAAGATTTGGCTTGGTTTTGTGGAACACTTCGAAAAACAACAAAAAATGTGACTTCAAGTGGAAAAACTTCTGCTGGTAGCTTATTGAAACAACATTCAAAAACACTTGATTTTAGGGTTCCACACCATAACATCCCATAACTTTCACCCAGCGTCTCCAAAACGGAAATCAAGAAGGGGCGACATCAACACATGACGAACTTGCACAGCAAGCTTCCATGGTTATGAGGGCAGGCACTTGAAAACTCGACTTGTTGATACTTGATACCTGTACTTTTCCATATTCAAGTGTAATTACCAGCCGGCAATCAAACGTGGCAATAGAAAATCCACCATTTAGAGATGCTTTTTCTGTTGAAACATGTCTAAACCACAATTTATAAGTAATTAGGTGGATTTCCCATTGCCACGTTTGGTGCTGGGTTGAGACAGAGATTTTTGTTCCGCCAAGTTGCGGCCACATAGGTGTAAAAGTCCTGTGACGCTTTTTGAGGCTCCACCAATGACTGTACCACCAGCCCAAAGATCCGCAAGGAACACAGGGCCACAACAAACAAATGGATGAAAATTGGGATTTCCTATGGGATTTCCTGTAAGTTTCCCCAATCCAATGAGAAACAAATGGATAGGGTTGACCGGAACAAGCGAATTGCCCAATGATGTAGTGGTTGGTCATGCCAGGTAGAAATGAGTATCAAAACATGACACCACCAACCATTAAGATCCATTGACCATCAGTAAAAGTGCTTGGAATAGTAATAGTAACATCTTAGTGATGAATATATAGTTGTTACGAGTAGTAATGTTTACTTAACCATTCACATCCATTGACCATCAGTATAATAATGACATACTGTACAATAAATATGGATGGATGGAAACTTGAAAAAAACAAGCCTGTCAAAACCTACCCTCTGGTAATTTAACATAACTATGGAAAATCACCATGCTATTAATGGGTAATTCCACTATAAATGGGCCATTTCAATAGTTTTTTGTATGTTTTCCAGAGATTAATCCTTCAAACAACGAGCCAATGGACTTGATCCCGACACGACACATCTCAGTCACGCAGAGCAACCGCCAAACAAAATGGACACATCAATAATCCCACCAATATATGCGTATATATATATTATAATAGTACACATGAACAAGAAAAACCTATAACTGAACAAAAATATGTAATAGTAATTCATATATATATATAAATATATATATAAATACATATAAATACATATGTAAAAACATAATATGCATACATATATTGATACAATCCAATCATGTTCATCCTTTTTTTGCGTACGAAACGTGTCCTTGGACGTCACATGGAGCCGGCGGAAGGTGAGGACCATCTCGTTATAGGCGACCTTGGTGGGTTAGCCATGGATTCACCATGGATTCACCCTGCAAAAATGGTGGATTCACCATGAAAAATGATAGATTCAGCATCAGGAAATTGTGGATGTTTCAATGGATATTTTAATGGTTATTTTAATGATTCACCATGGGTTCACCATTAAAATGATAGATTCACCATTTCATGGACTTCATGGATATTTTAATGGTTCAATGGATTTGTTGAAGGGAAGATCTATGGGAAACGATCTACTTTTTACCACCAATTTTCACCAACTGGCCCCTGGGTATTTTCGTTTGCAACCCAGCACAAGCGCATCCCAAAGATCCTACCCCCGTGCACCACCACATGGGTGTGTTCAAAAACGGGGCATGCTGCATTGCGTTTTTTCTGAAAGAAAGATCTTGAACGGTCATTATGGATTACCATAAAAACAATAGCATAGTTATCCTAAATTACCATTGCACCACCATGGAAAAACGGAGCATTCTGTTAACCGAACTGGAAATCTAGGATAACTATGGAAAAATCACCAGGTTTAATCCAGATTTAAAAGCTAAATCATGGTACATCATCTAAGATTTTTATGATTTACCCTCTGGTAGTGACTAAGAGTTTGCGACATTGAAGCCATGGCCATTGAAAGTTCGTGGATTTACCCATGAATAGCCTGGTGGATCTTTCCATAGTTGTGTTAATTTACCAGAGGGTACTTGGTGGCTCATCCCACGAATCGTAAGTGGGTTGTAACCCCAGTGATTTCAGTGGATTAACCCTACTTATCCCATTTATAACTGGGGTTATAACCCACTTACTAAGTGGGATGAGCCACCAAGTAGGCTTTTTTGTCCCAACTTGGATCAACCACAAGACCCACGTGGACTACCGAGGTACCAAGGCTGCCTTGACATCCGGGTTCGTGCGCATGACCTCGTGCGCCGGCTTGGCGTCCGCCTTCCCTTCGCTCTCGTCGTAGATCTTCTCCATGCCTGGCGGAAGCAATAGAACCAATTGGAATCCACAGAGACTATGAACCCCCTGTTTTTACCTAGGAAAATGGGTAAAATCATGTAAAATCACTATACATAATATTAAATAATTATGGATTACTATGATCATCATGGATAATTATGGCGTAAAATTGCATGTTTCGATGGGTAACCCATGGTCTAGTGCATGGTGCCTTCACCCAATAAAACTCAATAATCGACCATTTGGGGATGGATTTTGCAACCCACTTTTCAACTTAGAGATAGTTTGAATCAACAGTGGGCGGTTATGTTTTGAGGAAAGGATTGGTGTAGATTAGCATCTTCGGGAGTACATTGGAAAAGACGGAAATCCTTAGGTGGAAGGGCAAATGCATCAATTTTCCTTGCTGCGATTTCAGGATCACGTTGGACAAACCAAGAATTTTCCAACAGAGCTCGAGACTTGACACTTGCTGCAAGTTGCTCACCTGATTAAAACATCAAGTTGCTGATGATTCATCTAAAACTTTAAAAGGTCCAGAAACGTTCTACATGCTATGGTCCTTCCATCCCGTACGGTTTTCCAAGCAGGAAAATCATCTGACGTCTTAGTTGCCCCAAAATCGCATGTGTTTTGTTCGTAATGATTGTAATGAGCAAAAGAACATCCCAGAGAAAGGCCGATGAGAAACAACAGTGACAAATGGAGTTCTCGCCTGCCATTGCCAGCAAATCATATCTACGCCCTATCCTGCTCTATCATATCATTGCTCTGTCAATTCTCGCGGATCTGGTTGAACAATACATAGATAACATACACACATATCTATATACATGTACAGACGCACACATATATATATAACATATATAATATATATAATATATATACATAGCATGATATAGCATGCATGTGCATGCCACAAGCCATATTAGTGGCGATGTTTCATCCCGCAATTTGCTTGTGATTCCACTCTGATCTCTGATCCGCCGCCAAGCGGCTCTTACTACTCTTGTCCATGGCATCATAGAAGCCCTGCACACCTTCGCGCACGTCCTGTACTGCCAGGTATGGTCCGAATGATCCCTGACAACTGGATATGGGTCATATAGTATTATCACGTGGTGAAGCAACAGGAATGGACTGTAATCAGCAAGAATCAGGAATATATTACAATTCATAATTCATATAAACACATAATAACACATATATAAGATACAGCAACAAGTAGTGGGTATGATCAATGACAGGGGAACACTATCACCATATCACGCTTACCAATGTTCAAGGGGTGATGATCAACAACAAAATCACAGGTTGAACTATCTTCTGGTAAATAAACATAGACCCTGAAAATCAATGAAAATCACCAATTTTTAATGGAAACGATTCTTCCAACCCCTATCTGCCAGGGTCTATGTTAACTTTACCAGAGGGTAACAGAAATGCGGAGGCAAGATTGCTGACAACTGGGGGTTTGTCTTGGAGACTAAGAATATGACCTGCTATGAGGCCCCCATCTGGGGTATGCATCAAAAATCATCAAAACCCTGTTGCCTAATGTAAACACCCCAAAAAGAGCTGGCAAATATCCATGAAATATCTGGATGTCCACAGAAATGGTATGACTGGTTTGAGTTTTAAGATCCATTTTGATCCATTCACATGGGCAACTGTGTGCTATCCGCTGGAATCTCTCTGGATCCCTGAAGCTACGAAGACAGCCATGCAGAGATGTTTGTCCTTAGACCTGGCGTATACCTTGAGATATAGCAAGATATAGCCCACAAGAATTACTAAATCAGTGGGATATAACTACAACATATAGTAATTTTAGATATTTTAGGGAATATAGTGTATACACTATATTCCCTAAAATATCTAAAATTACTATAGTGCGTATATCGACTAATTTCGCACCATTTTTTCCAGTCATTTCTTTCCCATCATATCCGTCCTTAATAAGAGCAGCCACCTCGGTCTTGCGGTCAAGGTCAGACTTGGCATCCAAAAATAACCTCGGCCAAACCGCTGGGAGCCGATCGAGTCCGTCTGTGGATGTCCATTCACATGGCAATCACATGGGGAAATCCCGACAAAAATGGGAAATTCATAAAGAACTATAGGATTATAGGAAAACATATGGCAAATCCCCGAACCCAATGGAGGTTTAGAGTTTGGAAATATGACCTATACATGGTGGATTTTCCAGCCATGTTTGATCGCCGGTGAAGTGCCCGTTCTTGGGATGGTCATTTTACTACATCCAATTTGGAATATCTGAAGACAAAAACCTATCAATTTGCACCAACCTGAAAAGGGAATCTGGATGGGAAACCATGGTTTTTTCGGATGACATCCCATATATTATATGGAAAATAAAAGCCATGTTTGAAACCACCAACCAGGAATAGTATGGATAGTTCCACCCTGCAGAACCATCCCCATGATTGAACGCAACACTGGCTATCGTCACCCCCGCCCCAAAAGAGATACACAACAAGAACGGACTCCGCCCAAAAGCCCAGTTTAACTAAGTTGAACCAGAATGTCCCCTGTGTTTCTATCCCTATAGTAGTTGTAGCATGTTATAGCCACATCAGGCTAGAAACCCAAAAGCCCCAGCAATTGTCATTGTTTCTATTGAAAAATAGTTCGCCCAAGTTTTGCAACCATCTTCTCAAACCCACAGTCTCCGCCGTACAATGCTCATCCCTCGATCAATCAACTTTGCTTGACGAACGAGCATTCCTAACACTGTAACCCTTTCTAAGTAATCAACTGCTACTTTAAAGAAAGAATAGTAACTCCATATGTCAACAAACTAAGGCTTTGTTAACCCCAATGTTTAGACTCATCCACTTGGCAAGCCCACTGATTAAACCATAGCTAGCCGATTCACCTTAATTCACCATTTGGGGCCTTTAAAGACAGACGAGTACCCAAGAAAGGTGGTGTTTCTTGGCTTTAGACCCAAAGTGTTCCAACAAATCTAGCTATAAATCTCAAAATCTAAGATCAACAGTTGCAGTTTACTATGACTTTTACCTATGTTTTTCCTTATTCAATGGGTTGGTGTAAGGGAAAATCTTAACCGGAACCCCCTACATGTCATTGCAAAAGCCATGGCTTCCGGTTAAAGTTTTCCCACGAAAACCACTCCAATGACTTACAAATCTGGGCATCTTCGTCCTAGTCCTATGGTTTTTCCTAGGTTTTCCCCATGTTTTTCCCATGTTTACCCGGTAAAACCCATGTTTTTCCTATGTTTTTCCATCAATTGGGGCCTTTTTTGGTGGTGGAACCACGGGTCCCAAACCACTAAGCACCCAAGGAACTGCTCGGATCGCTCGGCCTTGGCGTTGGCCTCCAGGTACTCGGCCTGCGCCTCCTCGGCGGCCGTCTTCAGCTTCGCCGCGTTCTTCTCCTTGGCGCGGCGAAGATCACCGGCGAATGTCATGGATTTGGTTAAGGGAAAATCTAGTTTGTCCTTTGACCTGGCATATACCTTGAGATATAGCAAGATAACCAAGATATAGCCCACAAGAATTCCTAAATCAGTGGGATATAACTACTACAATGTGGGGCCCCCCAGTGATGTTAGATGGTTTATAAACCCCATTAACTATAGTTGTAGGTACCATAAACCATAGTTATTGGAGTTATGTTCACCAACTTAGCTATCTAGGGGGCCCCACTTTGTGGGAATGGTTTTGGGATGGGATGTTTGGGATGTTCCATAGGAATGTCATATGGAATATGATTATAATAATGGTGGTAACCATATGAATACCAACCCTGGATGTTTTTTTTTTGGGGGAATGTCATATGAATATCACATGAATGTCATGTGAATATATGTGAATGGAACATGTCATGGGAATATTAAATCATGAAATGCTTGGATGATCTTGGATGTGGCCCCCCACGCCTGGATCCGTGGTTTATATCATTCATAAGCCATAGGAGCCCCAAGTGGATGGCATCATGGGAAGATTGGAATATCTTCCAATATGGATCTCCAATGGTCATGAAAGAAAACGGGGGGCACATGAAGACTGGACTGTCTGAACCTATGGTGATTTTCATGGGATTTGGAAGGATTTAACTGATTCAACATGATTTAGCTGCACTTTTTGAAGCAAAGTAACCTGATTTTCATGGGAATGTCATGCGGAATCTCATGAGGATGGGGAGATGTTTTGGGCACAGGGAATTCATCTATGTCAAACTAAGCGATTGCATGTAAATCCCCAAGCTAAAAACATGGAACTGAATGGGGAGTTTTCTCTTGACATGATTGAAATATACATCTATATCTAGCTCGAAATGCATGTGTGTAATGATGTATGTGTGTATTATGTATATTTGAGGGGGTTACTTTCAATTTTCCCTATCAGGTTTCGTCCTGGTTTTTTCTTGGGGGTATTAGTTCCAGTCAATATCCATACTTTTTTGATGGTTCCTTTCTGCCCTACCAATAGCCGGCAGGGCATTTGCTCAGTTCAGCTCCCTATTCCTGATAACATATCAGGGAGCAGGCGTTGTTGAATATTGTAATGAACTACGTGAGAATCATTAACCGAATCAGGAATTAGATACAGAAACAATGCACCGTACTTTAGATGTTGCTCATTGCACGTTGAAATATGTTGAAATCTGACCATCTTCCGTGTGCCTGGCGACCTTACATATCTTACATAATCCAATTCACAAGGGGCTATAAACCAACATGAAAAACTCTACGTTCTCGAGATATAAGATCATAAGATCATGGAGACTATCTATCTATCTATCTGTCTGTCTGTCTATCTATCTATCTATCTAGATATATCATAACAACCAAAAAAAAAGAAGGAAAATAATTCATTTAATCTAGTCAGAGTTTGCCAACTTTTCATTTTTTTTGGAGAATTGCCATACATAGATATAAATATAAATACATATGTATATAATTATATATGTATATATTTATACCTATACGTATAGATATACTATGTTCCTTTATGTTCCATATTCCCTATGATATGCTTTAAAAGTCCCCATGATATGCTTCCAAGGAACGGCCTCCAGAACCTCTTCCTGTGCCTGTTCAGCCTTCTCCATCGCGTCCGTGGCAATTCCCCCCTGGCCATGGCGCCTATAGATAGCTAAGTTGGTGAACATAACTCCAATTTCACTATGGTTTATGGTACTTATAACCATAGTTATTGGGGCTTATAACCATGAATCACTGGATTGGTTTTCTTGGGAAAATCTTAACCGGAAACCCATGGGTTTTTACCATGAAATATAGGGCTTTCCTGTAAATTTCCCCATCATCCAATTCTATGATTGGCATATTCCATTCACCAATATTATTACCCAATGGAACCAATGGAAGTTAAGTGGAACAAACCATATGGTTAGGTTTAGTGGAATTACCCTCTGGTAAATCAACATAGACCCTGGAAGATAGGGGTTGGAAGACTAGTTTCCATTAAAACTAGGCTATGTTCAGGGTCATCAAGTTAATTTTTCCAGAGGGTAACCAATATTAATTAACCAAGATTACCAAATAACCATTCCACTTGAAATTCGAAATGGTCACCTGTTTGGGCTTGGGGTTAGGTAGGGTAAACATACTGTTAATCAAACATGGGAAGCCATGGGGACACCCCAGGGAAAGAAGCTACACATGGTGGATGTGCCATGTTAGTTTGCAAGAGGAAAAAAGCAAAGCTTACGAAGTGAGGGATTTACCACCGAAAAAAAATATCATCGTCAAAAAATCCCAGTATGAAGCATCATGGTTGATTTTGGGGGCTATACAACCTGGCAGCACCATGTCTATCCCTGTTGCGGTGATGAATTAGTCTATCATTAGTTGAGAATTAGTGTCGCCCAGGCTGAATGAAAGTTACCGGCTTCGAAAGCGACTATGATGTCGCAACGCTACGCAGAACGCTTTGATGTGAGCAAGCATTGGCGCTTGAAAAGTGAGCTCTTGTGGGCAAGGGTTTGATGGTTCAAAGACCCTTTGATTCTTGGGAATCAAGATTTGTTAAAATTTGGACCGTCTGCAATCTACAAGATGAGCATGACATGACCGTGACCGGCCGTGACCGGCATGACCCGCGAAAGGCTATATTAAGTTTAGTCTTTTATACAAAAACTAAATTGAGTATAGCCTTTGGAAGGCTAGGGTATATATATATATATACTGGTGGTTTCAACCATCTTTCCATCAGTTTCCCCCAATCATCCCATGGCATCATGATTTTCCCCCTCCACGTTTAGCCTTGGCCGTGGCTTCCGCTTTCAGCTTCTCGGCCACGTTGCTTTGTTTCCTGGGGCAGGGCACCTGGATGGTGACATCACCTGGGAAAACCCAGAAGCACCTGATTTTTATGGTGATTTTATGATGATCTTATGCTGATCTTATGGTGATCTTATGGTGATTTACCAGATTAATCATGATGAATATATATATATATATATATATCAATAGGTGCGAAGAAGTGACAAGAATGGCTCGAAATGCAACGGGATTCACCCTGGCCACCAACAACTCCCAGTTGGGGATGGTATTGTCTATCTCAGGGATTGGGGTTTCTATTGGCGTTGCCACATTAACAATAGATGTAACAATAGCTATAGATATTAACCCAATATTTCTATATTAGGGATTTGTTTTTTTCTATTGGTAACACTATCAATCCCTAACTTAGCTATTAGTTTCTATTGGGATTGGGCTGCTACAGTTTTTCTATTGGTAATCTTAGTAACTATCTATAGCTGTAGCAGCAAGTTGGACATAGTTGGACTGTGGATGGGCCAGCGAAATCCTGCATCCCCTGCATCCCTGGATGGTATGTTTACCACAGGGTGGGGCCCCCAGTCGATAGCGTTCAGTTGGTTTATAAGTGGTTGAATTCTATGGTTTATGGTAGATATAGCGAACTAGTTAATGGGGGTTATAATGGTTTATAAACCAACTTATAACTGGGGGGCCCCATCCTGCACCGTCCTCAACTGGTGCAACATTTCGCTGGCCCATCCACCGTATGGAAATCTTGGATTCCGATCTTCTATCTTCGTGGAGACCCCTCCATTGGGTTGACTTTATGATAACTTAAACCACTGATTTATGATGTTGTTCTATGCTCCATCATTTGCCCCATCAATTGGATAAGGACATACGGGTATCAAAAAAAACATGTCAAACTCAATTGGTACCCAACCCCGGGTCCAAAGCATTCACTATTTGCATGGCATTTTACGGGTCGGGGAATGCATTTCATGTACGAAATCGCCAAGTGTCATCTTCTCTTCCTCAGCAGCCTGCAACCTTAGTGGAAGCGGCACGTCCATTCAGAAAGTCAATGGCCATTCAAAGCATGCAACTTCTTGTAGATTTCATGAGTTTGTTCCCCTTACCCCTGGTAATTTAACATAGCTATTGAAAATGGTCATAGAAATAGTTGATTTACCCATTAATAGCATGGTGGATCTTTCCACAGTTATGTAAACGTTTACCAGGCCGGGTAACATGTCCCATGGTTTGTCATTTTTTGCCCATGATTTCGATGGTTACCGATGTTTTTTCCAGGATTTCCATGGGATTTCTGCAGCTGACGAACGCTTTGGCCGCTTTCAACTTCTCATTCAGCAGGGCTGCAATCTCCTCCGCAAATGGGTCAAACATAAAGGATTTAAGCAAACATCATCTCTGATATGTTGGAAGGGGATGGAAGGGGATAGATAGATAGATAGATAGATAGATAGATAGATAGATATGATGCATTGAAATGATCTCTAATATCTAATCAACTTAAAACATACCACATTGGATATCCTAAGATATCGGATGATATATACATAATATGTATATATATATATAGCCAATTTAACATGTGCAATGGTGAAGTTATATGGCTGGGATTCCAAATGGACCAGCTTTGTCAAATTTGTCACAGGTGGTTTGGACTCAGTACGTAATCAGTTCTTGTTGGTAAGTTGCCTGATGTTTACCTGGTTTGCTATCTAACTATGTATGTAACACTGATGTTTTACATAAGTTACTAGGTAATTTGTCAGTTATTGTTAGTATATATGTTTTACCTATCTGATCTAGTCCGCTCCAGACATTCAAGAGTAAAGTCTGGTTGTCTGAACATGGTGTACCCTGGCTTCTCATATTTCACCCAATAATTGGTAGGGAAACCTGAGTCATCTCCCCCCTAACATTTACCACCAATGTGTTCAAAGAATGACTAGATCCCACATTAAACCATGGCTCAAAGGGCGGTTTCCCAAGATAATATTGGCTCTATATCCCCGTTTCAGGATGGTTGAACCACGATCCGTGCCACTACTCTCCGACGATCTCTCCTTTTTGACCTTCTCGGAAAGCTTTTCGTACCTTAACCCGCCACAGATGTTGGGATCAATGTGGATGGGCTTGGGAAAATCGAAGCAAGTTTTCCCATCCAAATCTGGTAGATATATTGGATTCCGCAGGACTCAACAAACAAAACACGGCGACCAAGCATTTTCTGCCCACATTGATACCGAAAATTCATTGGATTGGTTCAAAGAATAATGGATAATCTACAGAAACCACCTATATTTCATGGGGGGAAACCGCATTTTCATGTTGATGTCATCTCAGAACGTGTTCTCAGGTGAAAAAAAAACCGCCATACTGAGGTCGCCACTGATCTTCTTGGTCTTTGTACTTGGTCTCCATCTCCTGCGGCAAGTGAACCACTTGCTACCCTGGGACTCTGGGGTTCACTAACAAAAGGCGATGGAGAAGGAAGCCCTGGGGAAACGATACACTGGTTGGTGGTATACCTACCCCTCCGAAAAATATGAGTTCGTCAGTTGGGGTTACTATTCCCAATATATGGAAAAATAAAACATGTTCCAAACCACCAACCATTTTACTGTCATTGTGGATGTTCCATGATATCTAAAGATGCTTGGAGTGTATCCAGCAACAACATCTTCCAACTCCATCTGGTTGAGTTTCGATCTCAGATTTTTGAGGCTGCCCACTGATTCAATGATGACGCCCTCAACTTTCAAACCTCTTAAAAATCATCGAAAAACGACGGTTCCAATAGTGTCCAAGTACACATTCTATCGACACATAAATGTGTATGTTTTTTTTTTTTTTTTTAAATAAGATTTACATACATGATATATATATAATATGTAATACAAATGTTGCATAAACATATATTCACATATAAAATAAATATTTTAGTGTATATATATATATAATATAATATACAATATATACATATATAACATGTCCAAAATCAGCTGGCTTGCAATTTCAATCTTCAAATGGAAGCCTTCTGTTTTCATCTTCTCCACTTGACCGGAACCTATGGAAAAGCATTGTTCACTGCCATAGTAAAATGACAGGAGGGTAATGATTGCCGACATGGAAAACAATAATGTTATTATTATAATTAATTACTGTTATTTGGGTAATTATTGTCATAAGTTATTTAAGTATAACTATTACTAATTACTGTTATTCCCGACATCAGGGTATGATTACAGGAGGGTAGTGTTGCTATTATTGATTATTATTGCATGATTATATATAAAGAACCTAACTTGCTTCATACTGGAAGTAAATATTTCGCGGCTTCCTGAGCTCTTTCGTTCCCAATTTGTACACTACTTAACAATGGCACGCAATAGAATATAACACAATCCAGTGCATGTATGTGTATATAGGGTCTTAGAGTACATTTTTCCATAATTGTCATGTCATATCACACATCAACAGCATTTCTGCGCCATCGCCGTGTTGCCTCCAGCTTGGCAGTGGCGGCTTTCCACGCGGTTTGCGCTTCATTGTTGCTCTCCATGGCCTTGGTGGGCTTGACGGGTCGGAAATTCGAGTGGTGTGCGAGGTGGATCAACAACAAAAAAGGCTGATTTAATGGGATTTAATGGCTATATCAAGGCAAATCATCTAAAAATGTCATCGTCAACATTTACATGACAGGAAACCATGATGTTTGGTTTCCCCCCAAAATGTAGAGGTCCAGTGAATTCGCCTTTAATCAATCCCTTTGCGAGATATCCAAAAACCTAGGGAAATCATGTGGCAATTGTAATTACCAAGCAGTCACGATTTATCCTCATCCATGGGTTTATATTTACCCACAGAAACACAAATTCTCCCTGAGGTTTTCACCTGTTTCACCACATGGCTTATGAACAGATTGTGACATAAATCTGCCTACAACACCATGACTTAAATCTAAATGTCATGTAGCAATCCTCCCAGCAGGATGATTTCTACACTAGCCTTCCAAACAAATGTGGACTTAACGATGAGTTCAAAATTGTTGTGCCAATGGGTCAATGGTGCCAGCCATCTATCATCCAAGGTTGGAGACAACCCAGGGACCCATGTAAACCTTCAACCTAGGATTCAAATGGGTTACCAATATTGGTCCTAATTCCCCAAACTAGTGGTACTCGCCAAATACTTACAATGGCACCTGCACCTGCCACGTTAACATACGTTTTGTGGTTGATAGTTTTCACCAATCCAGTTTTTTTGAAACACAACTAAACATATTCACAATCATTCATCGGATGATTGTACATTAACAAATCATGTGAAAATATTCAACATTAACACAGCCCTGGTTATCCAAATTTAAACAGCCCTGCCCTGTCAGTCATCCCCGGGAAGCGATTGATGGTTTTTTTCACCAGGAAACATGGGATGTTCATCAGCAAATTGCTATTTTTGCTGTTTCTTTTTGCCTCTGGTTATTTAATGACTAACATATGGAAATTTGTGATTTTATGGTGGTTTAATGGTGGTCTAATGGGATTTACCCTCTGGTTATTTAGCATAGCCATGGAAAATGGCCCGGCCCATAGAAATAGATGGTTTACCTATTAAAAATGGTGATTTTCCATGGCTATGTTAAATAACCAGATGGTATAGGTTACTAAATGGTTTTTATGTTGAATGTGTTTTTTAGTCATAGGTTACTAGCATTTTGAAGTGAACGGGCATTTTTTCATCATTTTTCCAGTTCGCAAACTGTTGAGTTACCGGAAAGCATTGGATTCTCCAATGTGCTGCTGGCATTTTCAGACCACAGACCTCCATTGTCATTTTCCATCATCAAACCAGCCGCTTGTTTGACATCAATAGTTGGGCTCCGGTGTGGTTGACAACATTGATATACACTACCTGGTAATTTATCACACAACATACGCTCTGGCAATTTAACATAGCTCTTGAAAATACCGATTTATGGATGGTTTAGCTACAAAACAGGGTGATTTTCCATAGTTATGTTAGTTTACCAGAGAACCAGTTTGGTTACACTTGACTAACCCAGTATTAACCCGTTATTAAGCCGGCTTCCACATCCAGCCTTCGACGCAGCTTTCATCTTTTCCTCCGCTGATTTCCTGGAGCCCCGGACGAGCACATCTGAGCACAGTCACTCGATGCCCTTTCAAAATTCAATGGGAATTCCAGGATCCTAAAATGGAGGTACTGTACATTACTGTACCATATAGGCCATATTTTGTGGGGATATTCCAATTTAGGTTCCTGAAATGGCCATTGAAAAATGAATAAAAGTGATGGATAACCATGAAGTACAGTGAAATATAATCACGATAAATATCAAGATCAATAATCTAAAGTCATATGAGGATAGATAGTTATGATCAATTTGAATCATGCAAATGCAATATGGATCTCGCAACGTATGGCTATGGACAAAAACTCTGATGCCCTGATTGTTCTGTTCCTCTTTCACATCAAGTACAGGTGGATGTGCATCCCTGCATTCACATGGTGAATTATAGGTCTTGTCCCATCTGCATATCCACCGGCTAGATTGCATTTCATTGACTTTTTCAACATGCCAAAAAATACCACCATGATATCGTCCCCTTTGGCCACGACATATTCCCAATATATATATATATATAAATCATATATGTATGTATGTATGTATGTATGTATGTATGTATGTATGTATGTATGTATGTATGTATGTATGTATGTATGTATGTATGTATGTATGTATCTCTCCATCTGTATTTATATACATATATATATATATATTGGCGGTTTCTTAGCATGGTGGATCCCTAAGTCACCGTGGGTTTCAATAGCAAAAATGATATTTGGGTTAAGCCCACTTTAGGAAACCTCCATATTGGCTTCGAGTTAATTCATAACAGCATTGCTGTCCGGGACGCCTTCATTCAGCGATGGGGGAAAAAATCATGTGAACAGTTTGGAATCTTCCTCCCAGAGTCGAAGATAAAACACATAGATAGTTTGCCGGGAAATCATCTATAAATTGGTAAATATAATGGGATCTAATGGGGTTCAATTACACTCCGGCAATTAATTTAACACTTTGCAAACTAAAATGGACGGCCAATTTACTTCGATGATTTAGCTAGCTATTAAACATGTTTCTTCCATAGCTGTTATAGAAATGTGTTTCACATATTTGAAACCGATCGCCAGCCAAATTACACTCTGGTAGTCAAACGTTGCTGGCCGGCATAGAAAAGCTTATATAATTTCAATGGGAATTTCAGGATCCTAAAATGGAGGTACTGTACCATATAAGGCAATATTTTGTCGGGATATTCCCTTACATAGGCCTTATATATGGTAGGTACCTCCAATTTAGGTTCCTGAAATGGCCATTGATAACTATGTTAGCTTTCCAGAGGGTAATTCTATCCCATTCTGTCCCTATAAATCCCCATTGTTTTTGGTAAAGCCTCAATTTTCGAACGGTTTGCCATGGTAAACCATTTTTTTTGGATGAATAGAATTTTATGGTGATTTTATGGTGATTTTATGTTGATTTTATGGTGGTTTAATGGTGATCTAATGGTGATCTAATGGGATTTACCCTCTGGTAAACTAACATTTTTCTATGCAAAATCACCATCTTTAAGTTCGGTAATTTAACCATTAGTAGGTGCCATTTGCAATAGCTACGTTAAATTACCAAATGGTCATTAAATGGGTTTATAGTTTTATATATCCAATTACTGTAATGATTGATTATCAACTACAAATATAAAACCATAATGTGTGAATTTATGTGAATTAAATGGCTTTATATTCAATTCCATTTCCCAATATGAATATTCCATTTTGGCTAATTGACCATTGGCAATCATTGGGAAGTGGAATAGAATGGGATATTATTGGTATTAATCATTGGGATATGGAATAGAATATAGACGGAATGTAATGTTTTAATTGTGTTCCCAATCATTGGTAATGAAAGGGAATGAATCGGATATGAACCACCAGTCAGTGGGCAAATAGTTAGGTTCTTCATCATGGGGAGGATTAAGTAGTACGTGGGTAAGTTCACTTCAAAAATAACTGGACCCCCCTACGTACCCCACTTCTAAGTGGGGTGCACTACTGTAATCATGTTGATGAACTTAACTCTTGGGCCTTGATCATTGGGTGATGTGAGTTGTTTATCACAATAACAAATAAACAATAACAACAATTAACCGCTATTATTGGGCTTGTTATCAGTTATTATTGGTTATTATTATTATTATTTGTTTTTTATGTGGGCTCACTATAATCACTATAACAACAACCTACAAAAAAGCGGTTATTTGGGGATACTTGCCCCCTACATCAGACATAATTTCAGTGACTTCGCGACGATTGCGAAATGATTCATCCGAATGATCATCCATCCCATGTGTTGCTGCTTAACTCATTATTATCATGGAATATAATCTCAACTCCGGATTAAGAATGGTTTATTAATGGTTTATTAATGGTTAGTGATGGTTAATAACTATTAATAATGAGGAATAGTGGTTAATGTCAACTCCGGATTAAGAAACCATGGTTTATTAATTGTGGGGGTACCCTCCAGATAGTCACAATATGATACATAAATGGTATCCACCCAATTAAACAGCCTAGGAGTTTATTAATCCAGGGTTGACATTAATTGATATCCCTCATTAGCAGCTACAAAAACCTTCACACTCCATTTATGATACCATTTTCCCATTGACTATCCCCGCATTATACCATTGTTTTTTTGTTGCTTGAGCATGTTGAGTCTGTTTTTTTTCGCCAGCGGTTTCTCCAGAAATCATCCAATTTTTTCCCCTCTTGCCGCATCCCACTTGGTAAATGGCTTTTCCCCGCACTTGTAGATTAATGGGATTATATGGGTTATATATGGATATCCTCAACTATGGATGCCATGGATCCTAAGTGGGAATAAGTGTGATGGATCTCCAACTGGCACCTTCTTCTCGGCGGCTTCCTTCTCAGCCGTCATGTTTTGCTTCTTGGCCTCTGCCTTAGCTGTAGCTTCCTGAGGCAAGGCCAGTCAAGGCCAGCAGGCAGCAACATGGGGGTTTACATGATGGACATAACGCCGGGGGGTTATATATGTTACCCTCTGGTGAACTAACATAGCAATTGAACATGGCCATTTATAGTGGATTTTCCCATTGAAAATGGTGATTTTCCATTGCTATGTTAGTTCACCAGAGGGTATGATTTACAATATGCCAATATATAGTGTATATAGGCTTCACATATACAGTTCAAAAATATAAATACCGGCTTTCATATCCCCACATGTTCAACTTGGGGTGTATTTGAGATTCTTTGATGCATTTGGGTGCCACATTCGACAAAGTTCACAGCTGCGACATGCCACCCCTGTGATGTGATCAACATTGGCTGGATATCTACGAGGATAGCAGTGCATCACCAATTTTCACACTAGTTCACTGTTCTAACATGTTCTAACCGAACCCATCAATAGTTGGGATTTTTCGACCCAAATATGCCCAAATGGTGAACGCCAACAGCCCATGCCATCCTCTCGCCTTTGACAAACGCATGGTGCGACGGATGGCTTTGCTGATCCGCGCAGGCACTAACTTCATCTCCTGGACATATTTTTCACAAAAAACAGGTGGAAACTGTGGGAAATTTCATGCATCAAAAGGGTCATGGGAATCTCAAGGGTTGAATCCTTTGCACCAAGTTGATGTTCCAGAGATTTTTTTGAGAAATAAGGAGAGTTGAGGAATGTGGATTTTTTTAAGGCAGATCCAGGTTGATTTTTCAAAAGCCCGTGGGATCTTGTGGAGCCCGTGTTGGGATGATTATGCTATGGCAATGCGAAAATCCCTGCAGTCTGAGGCTGAGTGGAACATGTTGGAAAATCTTGGAGTATATCCCAGTCACATCCAGTTTTCTTTAGCCAATCCGTCTGAAAGTGAACATTCACTACCTGTAGCATCCTATATCAATCTTATGGGGACATATCAATGAGAGGTACAACATATACTGGGATATTATGGGCTCTACCCTCTAGTAATTTAAACAATTTGCGAGCTGGAAAAGCACCCTTTGCAAGTGGTAAACCAGCTATAACCAGACTATCTTCCACTTCGCAAACTGTTCCATGGCCACAGTTATGGCGTTTTTTCCAGTTATAAGTACTTATGACCCCATTTAAAGAATGTATAATCCCATTTGCAACCAGTTATAACTAATAAATGGCCATAACTGCAAAGGGTGTATCCCTAAACGTACTGGTACGTTGTCCGAACAGGATTCCCCGTTCGGAAGGTGCCCAATATGTGGGGCAGTCGAATCCCATATAATATATCATGTAATCATCAACCAACCATCATTCACTAGTTATACATATATCTGGGTACACGGTACATGATAATATTTCACTAACCTGAATAGTTCGGCCATATTGGGATGATTTCCCTTACTAACCATCATTCCCAGTGAGGGAGAACAGTGAGGTCGTTATAATTTACCCATATATTATATATATATATATATTATATCCACTTGTATCCCCATATGTTGATGCTTAACTGATGTTAAAAGCACCAAAAAATGACAAGAACCATCAGCCAACGGAGGTTTAGCTAAGCCGTAGCCACTGCTCACTGCCTCATCAAGGTATTCGTCACTCTCCAAGTCCAAAGCGATTTTGGACCTCATGGGCTCCAAAGCGGGTAATGAATCTTAAATCATCATTGGGTTAATCTAATAACAATCTATGCATTAATTATTGTAATGAACTATAAAGTACTAAACCCTCTGGCAATCACACATGGCAATGGACAATCTCTTAACAAATGGAGGTTTAGCTATTAATTTATACCATCTGGTTATTTAACATAGCCATGGAAAAACACAATTTTTATATAATAGGTAAAGCATCTATTTCTATGGGCCATCTATACCATGGTTATGTTAGTCATAACCAGAGGGTAACTGAACTATATCTTATATCAAGTGTTGTTTGTTACAAAATGTAGTTGTTACAAGCTATTACAATGCTTATAGACGCTTGTAGATAGATGCTATATAGGCTATAATACATCTATGGTGATAGCCATGGGGCTATCTGGGCCGGCCGAAGTCGGCGCACAGCACCTGTTGGGGTGATGGGATTATTGGGACGCACCTGGGGTTTCAATATTGATTCATGTGGTACTTGATGCTATGGATCAATTATGTTGCTTTGGTGGCATGAAGTTCATGAAGTTCACTATTTCTCTTGCAGTCCAATAACTAACTTCCAAACTGGGTCCAAACTTCCAGATGTGGAAGATGGATGAAGACTGAGTATCCTGACTCCTCTCGAACGGCTGCAACGGCCGCGGACATCAAGATAATACTCCAGCATCGGAAAGACGTCATCGTCAGCTGAAGAAGGAAATTGCGAAACAAACTACGACCGTGTTGATCTGACTGTTTGAGAGAACTGGCAGCGGGAAAGCCCTGGAGGTGAATGCATGTGAATGCGGCTGACAAAAATCATTCACATGTCTTAGAAGTCTGGAAACGAGGTCGAGACACATCGATGGGATCTTGAAACGAAAAGACATTCAGGATTCGAAACATCCAGACCTAAGGTTGCCAGTGTTGCTCCCCATGGACCAAAGATTGAAAGCTGGGGAACATTGGGGAAGCCAGGAAGAATGCGGGAATGCTTCTGGATCCTGTCAAAACCTCTGGGGCTCACTAAACTCAAAACTTATTTCGCTGTTTGGACATGTTTGGACATGTCTAGTACCCAAAATCTCAGTAACTGTAGAGAATCTGGGCTAGTTGAGTGCCATACTATATATATATATAACCTATATATATATATAACCAATATATAACCTATATAATATATATATATATAACCTATATATGTATATCTGGGCCAATTTTGCTGTGCTCAATCTCAAAATGCCATCAGGTAGCCGGTAGCCATTTCTACCCAGTCTCCTCCTTCTTCAGGTAGTCTCTGGAACCTTGGGGCAACCTGGTCCGAAGGAATCCGTCAAGCTGGGTATCCTGGGGAGTTGCTGGGGACTTGTGGAGACTTGTCCCAGCAAAATTTCTATGAGCCAAGACATGTAGGACATGTCAATGTCTCATGTTCATAGCGGGATGGATACTTCTTCACTTCCCATTTTAGCATATATGTTAGACACTTTTTACATGTTTAAACATCTGCATATTCTGTACATACAAAGGTATAGCTTTATTTTTATCTATTCAAATATAAAATATAACCATATATAAACATATATAATCATATGTAACCCATAGTTCACCCATGGTTTCCCTAAACAGCCTTTCCCAACGGTGCAAACAGAATCTGCCCAGTGACTTCTTGGGCGCTGCCAAGATCACCTCCACAGCATTGGCCACGATGAAATTCCTCGACGAAGCTGCCCATGCTCGGCAAATCTCAAGGAAAACATGGAGAGAGATGCTTGGATTCTATTAGATTAGTTCAATTAGCTAATTATGCACACATATGTATATATATATGTATATATATGTATATATATATATACATGTAAATCAAATTACATAGTTGAATGTTGGTCATCCTTTTGGCCGGGCAGCTTGGAAGTGACCAGGTTCATCACCGGCCTCTCCTCCTGGTGCATGGCAAGGATCATTGGAACATCCCTGGGTTATAACTGGTTAATGGATGTTAATGGATATTAAATGACCATCCACACACACATATATATCTATCTATCTATCTACTTCTATCTATATACTTCTATCTATCTACTTATATCTATCTATTTATCTATCTATCTATCTATCTATCTACTTCTATCTATATACTTCTATCTGTCTACTTATGTCTATCTATCTATCTATCTATCTACCTTTCTATCTATCTATCTATCTATCTACCTATCTACTTATATCTATCTACTTATATCTATCTACTTATATATATCTACTTATATCTATCTATCTGTCTATCTATCTGTCTATCTATCTGTCTATCTATCTATCTATCTATCTATCTATCTACTTATATATATGTGGATATTAATGGATATTAAATCCAGAAATCACATTCATCACTGGATATTCAGTTGACTAATATCCACAAATGTGGGAAGAACAATGTCATAAACCAACCATTTGGGAATATTCGGAATGGTAAACATACCACCTATTAAAATGATGATGACTGAAGGATGGTTCATGGCACTGTTTTACCATGTTTTACCCACACTACTGGATACTTTTTGGATGTTGGTATTTTGAAAAAAAAAAACATCAAACTGATTTATTGATCATTATAACTAATGTTTGGTATTTTGGATGGGCATTTTGTATGTTATAACTGATTTTTTGATATGTTTTCTTCTGGGAATTTTGATGATTTGATGCGGAATGTGACTCGTGGGATCGGACGTGCTCCACTCGATCCACGGGAGTCCGATATGAAAAAAAATGATGCGATCGCACAAAAAACAAATGGAACTATACTTAGATAGGCCATGGGATTAGCGATTCATGGTTAGTAACTGGGGATATAACCCCCTATATCCCAATTATAATCCACTTACTAACTAGTTAACTAACTCCATGGCCCATCTAAGTAGAACTTCATGGCAGGATCAAGCAAAACAACAAACCTGGCTGGTGGTGGTAAACTAACAGTTTGCGAACTGGAAAATCATGATTTTTGATGGGTAAATCTCACTATAGATAGGTAAATCATAATTATCCTGGCTGGTGGTTAGTTTTAACCATCTTGAAAAATGATGGAGTTCGTCAGTTTGGGAAGGATTATGTATATATATATATATCCCTTTAATGATGGAAAATAAATGTTGGAAACCACCAACCAGAAACAATAGTTACTTGGTATATGCACATATCTGCCCCATCCGCTACCAGGTGAGAGACCATCATCGCTGGGTTGAACCAATGTGGAACTGGGAGATGTTCCCCTTGAAAACCTCCATCAAGCGGCATTCCAAGCGGCATTTCCCATAGTTGTCTCATGATTTCCAGATCTTTTCCGATGTGTTCCCATTGTTTTCCCTATATCTTTCCCATATATTTTCCTATATGTTCCCTATATTTTCCTATAGGTTCCCTATATTTCCTCCGTTTTTCAAATTGTCGCCGCCGCGTTCCACCGGCACCAGGTTCCCTGCCTTGGTGGGTGGCCCCACGCGCGTCTGCGGCTTCAGCTCTTTGGGCGCTAAAACCTGTGACCAGGAGATCTGGCAGGTTTTATCCAGCAATTTCTCCGGGTTTTATGAGAACCATCTGGGGTTTTGTGAGCAAACAACTGCCAGATCTATTGATTGTGACGGCAAAAAATAAGGGGTAAACATGAGTTAAAACCCCCAGTTCTGGCAATTTGTTTGCAACATTTGGGTTTAACCGTTTAACCTGTTTTTTATTGCAAAACTTCGATGATTTTCGCTCACGAATTCAATCTAGGAATTTGATGCTGTTTTTTCCATCGGTTGGCAAAATTCGTCAACAAAAATCCTCAGCATGCCTCTGGATGTTCGCGCTTCAGTTGAGCCAACGTCAACACCTGCGCGGTTTGGCCAACGACAAACCGCAATATCACCAAAAATGGATGGATATTACCATCCTCAAACGGTCTGATTATGATTGGGTTTGCTACATTACAATCTAAATGGAACTATAGAAAACCATAACATCTGTAAAAAAGGGTGAGGTTATGCAAAGCTCAAACACGCAATCCATTTGAATACACATCAAACGTCTAGGCAAACTACAACAACTGGAAACACACATGTTGCATTTTTGCATGATCTTAATTAATCGTAATTCAATCGTCTCACTAGTTGACCAAACATATACAATCAATATTGTTTATATATTTATAAATTATTTATATACCTAAATTCGCTGGATGATTCCATCATCCCAAACATCGTTGAAGATAAATGAAGACATCACATGGGTTTTTTGCTTAAGGAACCACCCAAAAATAAAACATATTAATATTACCTATAGATTCCCCAAGTAGTGGATTCCCCACGGAGAAAATCCAAGATCAGCCACTAGCATCAGCCACTAGCAATAGTCAAAGATGGCGATCCAAAATCCTCGATAGCTTTGGTGATGGGAACATCCAGCTACCCTCTGGTAAACGTTTGCAGTTTGCGATTGAACATGGCCATTTATAGCTGGTTGGTGGTTTCAAGCCCTCTGAAGAATATTAATCAGTTAGGGTTGCTATTCCCAATATATTGAAAAATAAAAAACGTCCAAACCACCAAGCAGATAGTTACCAATAAACATCAATAAACAATGGTGGTTTTGCATAGTTATGTAAACGTTTACCAGAGCGTTTTTATGGTGGATGTTCCAGCATGTTCCAGCCATGTTTGGGGACCAAAGGCTCAACCATGCTGCGCCGCTGCGCCTTGCCGCCGCTCTTGGCACACCTTGGGGGAGCGTTGGTGAGTTGCTGGACTTGTTAGAACCTTAGCTGGACCTAGTTGCGGGTGGCCCAATAACTTGAGAAACCACAAGGTATCACCAGGTCTGTAGATGTTGGTTTTCGGCGAAGCTTCACCACAACCCCCATCCGGGCCCCATCCGGACCCCATCCGGGCCCCATCCGTTCCAGTTGAGCGTCTTCTTGAGGTAATCCCCCGGGTCTTCCGCGTAGTCTCCACGAGCCTTTCCAAAGGTGGCATGAGACCTGCGACCGACGTGTCCGACGAGACCTACAATTGATGATAAACATGTAGCAAAAGTAAAAGGCATGATAAACAGCAAACTATGCCACCTGTAGTAATAAACTTACTTCCAACTATGCCACCTGTATGACCTTTTTTATGACCATGATCACCATCATCACCATCATCACCATGATCACCCATAAAGTTGCCATAAAGTTGCCATAAAGCAATGATACAGCATGCTGATCCGCCCCAGGCCAGCCCGAGGCTCGTGCTGATTGGGGACCGGCTTGTCCTGCGGAGCGTTTTTGGGTGTCACCGTACTCACATTGTCAAATAGTAAAACTCACCGAAAGATGACTTTGAAAAAAGGAAAACACCAAAATAGTAATCATGGCAACTTCTCAAAATGTTGTGAGTATAATATGAGTATACCATCATATATATATCATCATTACTGGTTGGTGGTTTTAACCATCTTCAAAAATATGAAAGTCAATGGGAAGGACTATCCCGTATATTATGAACAATAAAATTCATGTTCCAAACCACCAACCAGATTGTTACCAACAAACAATGGTGGCTTTCCATAGTTATGTAAACGTTTACCAGAGCGTTTTTATGGTGGATGTTCCAACTATAAAATAGTGACATTCTCCTTTACCCATAGGATCCATGGTGCTGGTATATATGCCAACATTTGGGGTATATTGATGGGATCCATGTTACCATATATATCAGCACCATGGATCAGCACCATGGATCCTATGGGTTTGAATTTATGTTGCTGTCTTATGAGTATAATATGAGTGAAATATGAGTATAATATGAGTATACCATCATATATCATATATCATATATATACATATATATATATATATCATCATTACTGGTGGGTGGTGCAATAACCATCTTGAAAAATATGAGTTCGTCAATGGGAAGGATGCCATCCCATATATTCTGGAAAAATCATCATCATCATCATCATCATCATCATCATCATCACATTCCCCTGGACATATTCCCATTGTATAGTTGGAATGTCACTATTGTATAGTTGAAATCACTATTGTAAATCCAACCGTTTCATCTGCCATTCAAACTAGTGTATTGTATCACTATTGGAATCACTATTGTAATCACTATCGGATGGCAGAAATCCAACTATTGTAAATCCATAGCGATTCCCTATGTAATTCTCATTGTATCACTATTGTAAATCCCCTTTTACAATCTATTGAAATCACCATCGTTTCATCTGCCATTCCCATTGTACTTAGATAGGCCATGGGATTAGCTAAATGGTTAGTAACTGGGGATATAACCCCCTATATCCCAATTATAATCCATTTACTAACTAGTTACCTAACTCCATGGCCCATCTAAGTATCACCACAATGAAGGATTGAAGTCCCCTTCTCGAATGGTGGGTAACGTGTTGTTTCGAACGATTTCCTGCAGGTCGCCGGCCACATTGGCCACCCTTGGGCAGGTCCTGGGCTGTAAGAGATCCCATAGGAAAACCCGGGGAAAATCATGGGACAACAGAGGAAAATATGGGAACATCTAGGAAAATCATAGGAAAATCATGGGAAAATATAGGAACATCTAGGAAAATCATAGGAAAATCATGGGAAAATATAGGAACATCTAGGAAAATCATAGGAAAATCATGGGAAAATATAGG
>Ga0126342_10001770_pt1 | contig 31681 bp, 25 predicted proteins | sample Cyp1metagenome_FD_92528 | JGI IMG/M metagenome (GOLD analysis project Ga0126342, IMG submission 92528) | Coral microbial communities from Lord Howe Island, Old Settlement Bay, Australia - Cyphastrea 1 metagenome | ecosystem: Host-associated > Invertebrates > Cnidaria > Coral ...
CACCATCACCATCATCGTCACCATCATCATCGTCACCATCATCATCATCGTCGTCGTCGTCGTCGTCGGCGGCAATGCCACAAGTTTCTCTTTCGCCGCCATTCTGAATCACAACCACCATTTATTTGATATCATCGACTGGCTACTCCTCTAAATTATCATGTTCCCCCCATTAAACGAAAAAACAACACAATGGATCTCCATTCATCTGGATGAGCCATAATGATTCGCCAACCTGAAAAGTTCGGCCATTGTATCCCATTACATCCTCATTGTGCCACCATTTTTTTGTTAGTTAAGTCACCATTCTTTCTGTTTTCACCCCACCATGTTTGTTAGTTAAGTCACCATGTTTGTTTCATCCACTACCCCATCCATGCCCGACACCGAAATCCCCAAATCCCCAAATCCCGGATACCTCAAGGCCCTTCCCAGAGAGCTCTTGAGTCCCTCCCCATCGGCGCTCGGCCGGCTGCTGCCTGGTCAAGATCCAGTGGATTTTTGGGGACTCCCAAGCCAGGTGATGCTGCTTGGTACGGGACACGGGCATTGTTTAGCGGGTAATAACATACATAAATCACTTAAAAGTGCATGTAGATGTGTATATATATAATGCATATATTATCCATATACGTCTATACATATGTATGCGAGTACATATCATATACATGTATATACCATTATATACCCCGTAGAGGCGCAGGTTTGTGTACTGGATCGGTACATCATTCTGGGGCCCCATTTAGTTGGTATCAAGAGGGTTTTCTTGTTACTGCGGATATCTCTGGATTATTCACGATTTCCTCTTGATGAAGCGTGTGCGCTGCAAAATGTGCTTGTCGCTCTAGATGAAGCTTCAAAGCTCCTTGAAATCACAACCAACCGATTCATCTCAGTGACTTCTAGGAGAAAACTGCGTCACATGTTGCGGCCATCCCATACTTTCACTCTGAACAAGTTCCATTCCCATAATTGCAACTCATGAGGGGACATGTACAATGTAAACGTGCACAGATAAAAAGATGCAGTCGCCATTCAGAATTCATCTCCCCATACATTCCCACCAAACATCCAGGATTTTTCGTGTCGCTGTCGACTCAAAACTTGCGAACCCCCAAATCCCATGGTTGATCATCATTTTCCCCATCCAAAAAAACATGTTAAACCCAAGTTTCATCTGAAATAAATAATGAAAAAACATCCAAAAAAAAACTATCCCGTTCCGCCTGCTGTCTCCAAAGGCTTCTTCACCAACTCCTTCGAACCCGTTGCAACTTCGCGAACATTTTTCAGAAAAGCTCCAACGAAGATAACACTTTCAACAAGAGCCTTGCTTCAGAAATTTATATTTAGTGCCTTCCTTGAAACAATTTTTGAAAAGAAAAACGGCTATGGCTATGGTCTGGTAAATAAGCACAGAATAGTATTGTCTTACTTATCTTACTTCGGAGAACGAAAACATGTTTCTTCAAGTTTGTGAAACCATGCAGGTTTATCTGAGAATAGGCTACCCCTAAATCCATCAATTAATCATCATTGTCCGTGATGAAATGGCGTTTGCACGCCTTTTGAGGGGCGGTACACATTTTCAGACCCACCCAAATATCAGATTGTTAATATTGAATCCCATTAAATCCATTTAATTATATTTAATTCCCATGAATATCTCATTAAATCCGAGAATATTCCATTAAATCCTATTCATGTCCCATTAATATCCCACGAAAATTCAATTATGAATCAAAAAAGCAATGAAATCCCATGAAAATCCAATTATGTCATTTTAAAAAACAATTATAATCCCATCAAAATCCAATTAAATCATGATGAAATCACCATTTTTCATGGTTAAATGCAAGATTTCCCATGATTTTCCCATGCATCCGTTTCGACAGGACAGGTGGTCACCTCCAAGGGCTCGGAAAAGCCGCCCTGCACCTGTGAAATCATGGATGCAAAATTAGTAATAAATTAGTGATTTAATAGATTTTAATAGTATTTAATAGTGATTTAAGCAACTAGAATCAGTAAAACTATAGCAACAATGAATTAAAAATGATGGATTTAAGATGATTTAATCATATTTAATCCGTGAAGAATTGGAATTAAAGCTGAAGTATCATATATCATAAAGGGACATGTGGGTTTTAATCATCAAAGTAAGGAGCTATTGTAGGGATTTGCCCTGAAATGCGGGATTTAACGCCAGAACAGATATTGAACGAGCAAAAACTTCCAACCGAGGATTCTTTATAACGTCGAAGGGGATTTTTGCGGCCTGCTTTAGATTGCCTTAGACCTTGAGGAACTTCAACAGGTTTCCCAACATATTTCTCCCACTGAAGAATCTGATCTTGCGACATATTAATGGTTCTATTCACGACCCATCAACCTCCACTTTCAGGCTGTCAACAGTTTCAACCCGCTCCAAACTATATATGACTTAGTCAGTTGAAGATCATGACAATTAAGGCTTGAGTCGGCTTGAGAACCAAGACAAAAAAAACACCAACCAGCTACCTGCTGGGATCTGAACATCCCAAAAGTTCAGCGCCTCCGCAAGGATATCCAGCATGCGCTGCTGCATGGGCGCCATGGCTGCTGGGCGGTGTCAAAGATCACTGTTTTTTCAACTAAAAGACATGGGAAATATGCGAAAATATGGGAAAATGATGGAAAACATCTCCTGAATCTGTTCAATTCCTGCCTAAAATCCGGAAAAAAGAAAATCCTTCCTATAGACTGAGGATGACTGAGGTAAAACCCTGAAACTCAAGAAAACGGTCGAGGACTGAGGCTAAACGTGAGTGGCTCATTGTTCTGATTCTTAGCGGCCGTCGGTCCATGGGCGGCAGGCCACGATTGGATCATCTCGAATCACACTGCGGGGTGGGTTCCCATGTTTTAGCTGTAGTTGTATAATGTTGTATATATATATATGTACATGAATGTATAATAATGTATACACCAATACAAATAATTCTTCAAAGTGTCATGCTCCCCTTCAACGGTTCAACGGGCAAATCTTTGCTGGCATGCCCCCTTTAACATCCAATTCACCATCTCAGAGACGTCACGTGGTCATCAACGAGGTGTCGAATTCTCTGACCTTTTACAATTCATAGCATCCTGCGATGGGAGCGTTGCCGCAACGACGGCAACGACACACAGTCAGAGACATCGTTGGTGTGATCGTGGTAGGCTACCATGTTGAAAGTCAAGGTGGAGATGGGTTATATAATGTTATATACTACAACAATAAAGAACAACATAAGAACGGCATGTTGAAGGTCCCCCAGTGCAAGTTACAAGCACTTGCAAACTTCCATGCAGAATATGCAGAATCTTGTTGTTTCATATATAGTCACTTGGAGCTCTCAGACTTTCGCCTAGGCGTCTCCAAGTCTTGAAGTCAGCCCTGTAACGCTTCATCATCATGCGGCTCCAGTACTGGCTGATCTGGCTGTCTCAGAGAATCAGGATGTCATCACAAGGCAGAAGTAGTGCCTCCGACCTTTTACTAAACATCCATCATGCGAGCCAAGCCAAACACATGTCAACTCCCAAGGCAACTCTTCCAAGTCAGCAAGAAACCCAAGGTCATCATGTGTCATCATGGCAAGTGAGACCACTTGAACGGGTGGTATTTTTTTTCGGGCAGCAGAAAATGGATTCGGGAGGTGCAGAGGTGGTCGTAAACTTCTCAGCCTTTCGCCTTGTGTCCTCACGGGATCAGACCTGTAACGCTGTCAGTTGCATCATGCGAGCACGTCCCAAAGACATCCCCCAAGATCAAGCCATCATGGGGTATCTACAGCACTGTACCAGCACGGTAATTAGATATCCCACCATAGTAATAGTATAAACCAATGTATTCTACCATTAGAGTATCAAATGGGTATAGGTCATGAGGATCCATGAGGCTGCAGGACCAGAACACCCAGCTGAAGTGACCTTAACAAGCCCACCGAGTCTAGATAGTAATGACGATTGATTCCTATTGTTCTACTGTATAATATATATATATATATATATATTATGAATATTATTACGGTCAGTATTACTAATTTTCATGTATGATCAACATTGTTTATCAGTGCTGTTATTGTTATGTGTATACACATGTGCACATATGTACGTGTGTAATATTATATAAATATGATGTGATACACAAAAAATAGCCCGTCCACCCTTCGGCCCATGGCTGAGCCTGTGCCAAGGGTGTTTTCTTGGCTCCAACCAAACCCACTGGCGGTTTCGGCACGGTTACCTTGGTTAGGGAAAATGGTGTGTATATAATATGATACCGGGAACCCGGTAGTATATAAATATCGATGTAGATATCATAGGTTTCAACAGATGTTAATGCATCTTCCAGTTTTTAGGATCTGTTCGGCTGAAGACAACGGATTTGGGGAAAATGATGAAAACATCATTTGCGGTGGAAAATTATACGGTTTCTGAGGCATGGGATCGCGTTTTTTAGGACACCAGAGGGCATCCACCCCCTGGGAGTCAACTCTAACGGGAAAAGTCATGAAACACCCAGCACGGAAAGTGTCTCTTGAATTTTCCAATGATGAGCCCGTTGCCACGAGATCCATTCAGAGTTCACAAGGTTTTTCATTCTGTTCATGAGTCAGTTGGCTTGTTTGGTTGTCAAAATCTTTGGTTCTTCAATCCCCATACATTGCGTAGAGTTCCTCTCCCCATGCTAAAATCACGTAAATCATTGTAAATCCCTACCCCAATCATTCCAAGTCATGGGAACTCCACACTCTAATTTAAAAAAAAAAAAAACATATCGCTGGGCAGGTTGGGTACACCATTTTGAATACTATTTACCTTTTGGTTGCAAAGAAAGGGATCGGAACTATCTTTCGCATCAACCAGAAAAGCATGGACATCTACGGAAGATCTGAAGACGTCAAAATTGGGATGGAATATATTGCACAACCAATTTATCACGATTTCTATCCCAATTGATCACAATCCCATCCCCCCTAATAGCAAATACCCGCCCAAGTTGGTCCCCCATATAATAATGAACACCCCATTCATTTGCACCAACAGTAACGGATATAACTCATGATATCCCTTGTTCTTTGTTAATTGACCATACCATCTCAATGAAGAAATGTTGGATGCACCAATCATCCCCTCATGCCACTGCTTTGAAGCTACAGAGCTGAAAGGAATACCACGGGCCTCGGCAAGGCGGAAGCCTATTTTGGATCTGTGTGCAGAGCAACAATGATGGTGATTGAACCAACAAAAAACAAACAGGGAAATTGACTGGATTCTAATGGATAGTTAAGTCAAAACATATCAAAACCATTTAAATCCCCTGTTGACCTAATCAATCGAATCAACGAGAAGGATCCATGCATGTTTCGCTTAAAAGCTGTGGATTCCATCAACGATTGCTGTTCTGAACAGCTCAGACTCGGGCCGCATTCCTCATGGCTGGCAGGCCCAAATCCTCAAATGGGAAACAGATCAACTCTATACGAAGACATAAAACCACAAATTGGATGTGCATATCATACACACATATCATATACACATATCATATACACAGTCTTCTCTCCCAATTCTTGGTGTCATCAGCACAAGCTGCATACATCTGTTTTGTTCATCCGCACCTTCAGCTGGGAATCTCTGAGGGCATCGCTGGCCTGCGGCCAACCCCTTGGGAATTGACCCAAAATTGGGGATGGAAAACCCCGAAAAAACCGAAATATGGTGGATCTTTTCCCAAAAAAATAGGGCCTGGGAATGCCTGGGATGGTATTTAGCAAGCTGTGTCTGAAAACGCTGGCTGTATACCCCATAATTATCGCTATTTCATAGAGAAAATGAGTTTAATGAACCCCTGGATTTAGGGCAAAATTCCATGTTTTTCCATGTTGTTTCAGGATGCAAAAAGCGGACCGGCGGCACAAAATTCACTCCTTCTGCGGAAGGCCCCGTGGAGGTGGATGAGGCGCCTGGCAGTTCTGTGACCAATGCCATCCAACTAGCCATGGGCCTGGGCAGAATTTAATACATGTATAAAACGATATGATGATATGTATATATATATTAATATATATATATATATTAATATATATATATATATATTTATATATATATTTTTATATATATATATATATGATATGATATGTACAATACATGTATAAAATGATATGATGTGTGTATATATATATTATAGGAATATGTTGAAAACAATATGTGTAAATTAGTGTAAATACCAACTGTATGATAGTATTTCGATAGATACAGTGTGCTTTTGTAACACATAGCTGGAAGCCACTAACCATCCCCTGTAGAGATCATTTAGCTTGCCGATATACAACTGGATGTGCAAGCTACTTCAACCTCCCGGATCTACCATGTCTGAAACTCGAGAAAATCAGCCGTCGTTCTTTACATGACATGGATATTACGTTCCAAATGACTAAATCTAGAAGTTAGTATTATGAAGAACCGAGCCAGCTACACATTGGAAATCTTCAAAATAGTTGTTTTTTCATGTTTTTTATCATTTACTAACTGTTAGTAGTTCCAACATGTTCTAAACAGTTCCAAATGATTGCCATCGACTATGACCATCAGTTTAGTACTATCGAGCCTAGAAAAAATTATATAGCAAATACTTGAAATCACTAGGTCAAAGTTACTGAACCCCCATATGGATTGTTTCACCAGCCTGTAAACACTTGAAATGATGGATTTTTGCAATGAAAGGCTGGGGAACCTGCCATCTGGCCCCATCTTGGCCCCATAGCTACCTCAGGATCCTCAAAGTGCTTCCGCGCCGTGCTGGTGCCGCCCCGGGGCGCCTGACAGGGATGGAACTTTTCACGGATTGAGACCGAAAAAGCCGTTCATATGAACTATATACATATATATATATATATATTATATATAACATATGTAATATGTATACAAAATACGTAAAAATACACATGATGGGGCTCATGTTCCAGCTTTTCTGGTTCTTTCTTGCGACGAATTGTGTATCTACACAACTCTGGAGCCGCAAGGGTCACCAGAGACTCTACGTATGATTCAAGGTACCACTGGACCCCTGTTGAGAAAGGAAACGTATTATGTATGTGCCATGGTGAAAGTTTTGGTTAGTTGGGGGATTGTCATTAATCCATAGGGATTAAGATACCGTGGTCAAGACATGGCACAGTTATTTACGCTTTGAACGACCCGGAGGTCTGCAATCAATTGGGGGCGTTACCCCACACCGGCAGGCGCTTTTCCGCGTTCAAAGGGTGGGCGCGGCTCAACCGCGTCTGTTGCGCGGCTGAATCACCTCGAAGATAAGTCAGAGCTACTTCCAACAGGCCCAGGGCCAGGGGAGAAGGGATACAGTATGATGTAAATCATGGAAAATTGGGGTAGCAATCTGGAAGAATGGACCAAAAAAATGCAAAAAAAATGTGAGATAATATGATAACAACATATACAGTAACAACTGTGTCGTTGTTCATTCTCCCATCCTTGTGGGGGAAGTTATGTCGAGAGTACGAAGATGCAAAAAAAACTGGATTGGTTAAGGGATTGGATTGGCCTGGATTGGTCATGCAAAAAAACTGGATTGGTCATGTACACATACAAACACATTTTGGCCTCAAGTCATTCTTATCATTCTTTCCCAATCATCCACCAAAAGTCATTGGATTAGTTAATGGATATTTTGCGGGGAAAAACATCTGATGAGAGCAGAAGCCCATGGTTTCCTGTGGATTTCCAACCCGAAAAAAATTATCCCAGCAGGGTGAAAAAAACACACATCCAATTCATCTGCCGAGGGGCAAGCGAAAGTCCTCCCCCTTGCGATGAGCTGCTAGAGCTGTTTCCAGCATGGGGGATGGCAAGTAGCTTTTTAGCTCATCGCACCTCCCCAAGGATGGATCAAATATGATCAAATGGTCCCATCTTTGGACAATTTTCGGATAAGCTTCCGTGGCGCAATGATTCTCTTTGAACTACTTTTGAAGCCTTTAGGACTGGGCTTCAGTGGACTTCCTCCTTTGTTCAAGCCCGAATTCCAACTGCGCAGAATGGACTTTGTCTTAACAGGCTCTGCAAAGCCTCTCCAAAACCAGGATTGAGTAGTGTTTCCATATTGGCTGCGGGCCACAAAAATTACAGTATATAAAGCCCCTGCATGAGACCCATCGAATGCTAACCTCAAGTTTGACCCAAAACATGTCAAAACTATATTATCTACCATGTTCCAACTTAGTTTGAACGACTGTGTGTGTATGTCAGCCCTAATGTACGGGATCTATGTTTTACAACACCCGAGAAATATCCTCAAATTGGATTGGTGTTTGCTAAAATGTGTACTAAGTCTTTGTATACATTCAAACTAGCCAAATTCTATTAATACTTGAATTGGATGCTTGGTAAAATTAAAGAAAAGTTCACTTACCAAATTCTCTTGGTAATTACATTGGATGCTGTTTCATAACTTAGAACCCAATAAAAATATAGTGCAAAAACGCCCCAAGTCTACAGGCATCATCCACGACCGTTCCCACCTGATGAGCAGCGCCGGCACCAGAGGGTGCTGCAGCGGAAACGCCGCGTCGGCCGTGTCCGCGTCCACGGTGACGTTGTCTTCGCCCACGAAGGTCACTTGACCCCCCGGACGGTCGCGCTCATCCACCAAGCCTCAAAAACACGGGAGAAATGCTGAAAGGATGGGGATTCCTTGGCGCCAACCACGGATTTTGCTCAACTTCCAGTTGATCAAAATAGGGCCAAACGGGGGATAGCGGGTTGCAGGCATAGCAATTCACTATTTTGCGAGCACTCCCCCATGAATTGCCAGGGGTTATTGATCCGGGATTGATATTGGCAAGTTTTGAGGATTTGGAAGGATTGATCCAGAAATGGCAAGTGACACCTCTCCCTCTATTGGCTCTATTGCCAGCCCAATGTCCCTGGCAACATGTGGGGATGTCCCAAAATGATCCGCAAACCATTGGTTTTCCCCCTAAAAAAAACAGTTTGATCAATTTTGGATCGCAACTTGAGGTCCCTGATGTGCCATCCCAACAGCAAGCAGCAATGGTAGAAGGGCTGCAACTCGCCCCGCAGAAGCTTCGTAACACCTTGGAAGTAAAGTTTCACAACTCATCGTGGAATGATATCATCGTGTATTATATCATCTTTATTAAAGCCGTGTAAATGTGTCTATCATCTAGATGTTGTTGTCAAAAATGTAATTATATATAGATATATTACTAATGTAATACTAATGTACTATACATGTACTATATATGTATGTATATAGTTGATCATCAAAGCATGGACTATGTATGCTGCAGCATAGTCTTATCTGCATGCTGACAGGTTCAAAATGTACTTGTCTATATATTCTCTACACTGGTGGGCCCCTGCTGCAAGTGGGGCCACAATCCCAATCAACTCTCAACAGGGCCCATCACTTCTCACTTGTCACTTGATTGAATGGTGTGATGTTCCCAATAGTAGGTGTTGATGATGAAAACCCGATGGGTTGATTTCCTATCTTTGTCAGTTGGGTATAGCTCCCATGTGTTGATGATATGTTCACTGTACTTCGTTATCACCCTACTTTTGGTTGATTATTGCCTCACTCCCTCCAAATCAGTAAACCCAATAACAAACATGTATAGTATAGCAACCCCCAAAAAAAGATAGAAATGTATCAGCCGACACTAAAAATAGCAACAAATTAGTGTGTTCAAGTGACTTTCTCTCTATTTTTGGAGGGGGAGTTACCGTATATCATCCATTTAGCCCTATAAATATCAGTCCTAAAAATCCTACCGTCCATGGTATCCTATAAATCCTGCCGTTCCACCCACAACGGGCCGCGGCACCCATCCTCCGCTTCCAGGCCCGTCCGGCGGTACACCAGGGCTCGCAGCAGAGCACCACTGCGCGGTAGCCGTAGAGCCGGTGCACGAAACCTGGCAGGAAAAACCTGAGAAGATCCCACGGGAAAATGGGGATTTCACCAGCAGAAATGGTGATGTAACCAGCAGATCTTGGAAAAATCTGGGAAAAACCTGGATTGATATGGATTGTAACCAGCAGAAACCACGAGAAGTGATGATTTGGTACTGGAAATGGTGATTTCACCAGGAGAAACCATGATTTCACCATCAAACAGATGGAACTTTTGGGAATTTAACCAGCCAAAATCTCAGATTCAGCCATTTTAGCCATCAAATATCGTAAAAGTAGTGATCAAAACCCATCAAAACCTCCGAAAGTCTCCCAAAAAGCAGAAAACAGACGCAGCATCGGCCCAAGTGGAGCCGGACGTACAGCTGCCCGGAACCTCACATCCAGTGGAGCAGTAGTCAAATTTCGACCCAATGTTTGTGGTTTCACTTGTTGAATTTAGACTATGAGACTACGGTGGAGTTCATTTTGACTAGTTCATAATTAATCTGATATCACTGATATAGTTTTGTTGTTGCAATAATTGATGCTATCTTTGGTATGATTGCAACAAAATCAACAACCCTCATGTATGGCCTGGTCCAAGTCATGTCCGTTGGTGTTCCGAGGCACAATATATCGCCCAGAAAAGAGTCTCACTTGCTGTTCGAGCTCCAACTGGAGATCTTCAGCCACCTGGGGCCGCGTTATGGTTGGTTCAATCCTCAGTGCTAAGTTCAATCCCAAAAATTCATCAAATGAAGCCTCCAAATCTCAATTTTCTTGGTTGAATCCCATGTTTTATCGATTCTCATGGGATTGGTTTCCGATTTCACCTTTTTTGTTGGTCACATCCCATGTTTCAGCCAAATCATGTCAAACCATGGCATCCACTCACATCAAGTCATGGAAAAAAGCATCTCATTATATATATATATATTATATATATATACATATATTATATATATATATAATCTCTATCAATATCTATTCATCATACATGTTTTCTCATCTCATTGTCCCCTCTATTTTTCCCTTCATCCCCTTCATCCCCTTAGACCTACCCGTCGCGCCGCGGCACAGCTCCCGAGGTCCAGCGCTCCACGAGTTCCGTGGAGCGCTGCGTCTCCTGCGCCACCAGGCTGGACCACAGCTGCCGACGCAGCTGCTGACGCTCCTGGTGGGATGGAGAAAACGTTGGGGATATATATAAACTTAACATAAGCCAGCCAAATTTGGGGGATTCTTTATGATTGTTTGAGGGTCCAGGCAATTTGGGGAAAGATTGAAAAGTTACTCGCCTTAGGTGATGGGATGATGAATAAAAACTGGATTTTACTGATTTTCGCTTCGCCAAGTTAGGTTTTTGTTGGGTTTTGATCAGCCAACAACTCGGACACTTGGGGATTTTACAAACCAAGTTAGGGACCAGCCAAATGGGGCTGTAATGGACACAGAAAAATGGTAATTTAACCAACCAAAATGGGGATCTTATATTCTTTGAGGATAGGATGGGTTATGATTATGATGGAAATGGTGTTGTAAAACCAAGTTGAATAGGGATGTTATGGAATATGAAGCAAATTTTGAAATTTTACTAGCCAACTTAGGATAGTTGTGGATTCTGATAGCTTATAGATTTTGCAAATGTTGGGAAATTTTGAGATCTTCAACTATCAAACGAAAGGCATTTGACCAATGTTTGTTCAAACAGATCTAAGAATGTGCATACATCAAGAATCATGTCAAATACTGTAGTGCAAAATTATATAAAATTGGTATTTCAGCAACAAAGTGGGAAGTTGCAACCACTTTATGGGGATGTCATGGGATCTGCCACCAATCCTCACGGATAAAGAAACAGTTCAGAACTCCCAACGACCGTGGGCAGGGATAGAGAAATGCTATGGACCGTTATGGATGTATGTTTAAAAAAACAAATACAATCGAATTCACAGGTTTACCATTTCCTAATGCTAGGTACCTAGGATTACATTGGGTATAGGTATAGTTACAAACAATTATAATAGTTACCATTGTTATGATTAAAAAGCAATACATATACTGGTTGGTGGTTTCAACCCCTCCGAAAAATATGAAAGTCAGTTGGGATGATTCTTCCCAACTGAATGGAAAGTCATATAGCAGCCATGTTCCAGTCACCACCAACCAAAAAAAATCATTTATAGATGGATTTTCCAACATAAACCATCCAGCTATTGTGTACCCCCATTTAGGAAACCACCATTCCCATCAAATTCCCATAATATCTCTCTGATCCGGGCGTGTCAGCTGGGCCCCATGATGGACCATGACATGCGGTGCTTTTGAAAGGCTGATGGACCAGCGATTCCCAATTTGTATATGCCTTTAAGGTTTTTTTTCCGCATCTGTTTACCATTATACAAAATATTTGGATATATGTGGGTCAATGTTCAATTTGAAGCCTAGGATCAAAATCTTTAGTTTCGAGACATGTTATCTATATCACTATGGTTCCCGATCAGTTCATAAGCGGGATGATCCCCAAGTATTCCCATGTTTTGATTCCCATCCCCTATAATACTGGAGTTGGTAAATGGACATTTTTAAGAAATGGCTCATCACAATCCCCAATCAACAACTTGGGATAACTTAGTATAACCCCCTACACTAATCAACGGAGGTATTTGCACTCGCTCAAGTAGATGGGTATGTCTGAAAATAGGGTATATTCCCAATTATAGCCATTTAATAGGGATAATGATCAGCAAAACCATTGGGTACGATGGGGTACACTATTTTCAGACACACCCAGATTGTTTCCAAGCGTCCGCTTTGTAGCTCAAGAAGAGCTCTCTCCACTTGAGCTGCTCCGGCGTGATGGCTTCGGGTCGGTTCCACGAGCGTCTGGCCGGGAGAAACATCTCCAACGAGTCGTGTCGAAAGATGAAGAAAAAAAAACGAAAATGGATGGAGACGTGCTAAGTTTGGGCTTCATTTGTACAATGTGTTCAAACAATCCTCTACAAAGCTCTTTTAGGATGCTTTTAGGATGCTGATCACCTCATTCTCCTCATTCATCCTCATTCAATATTACAGGGTATGCCCTACAGTCAAAATTTGTGGTGGGAAGATTGCCAACCGGTTGGTCGAAAATCGCATCAAGGGTGACAATCCACCTTTCGTGGTTTCATTGTGAAAACCCCCATTTCGGCTGCTTGACTTATCTTCGATCCTATCTACTTGGCTGATGAAACCATGTTAAATCCCGAACTTTTTGTCCCAGATTCATGAACCTCACCAGATTTTCATAGATTTAGCACTTAGTTCATCCCCATTTTTGGTTGGACGTGTTGGTTAAACTTCCATTTTTCCTTGGTTCTATTCTTATCTAAGTTTGATGCTTGAAAGTCAAATTCCTCTAACAAATCACCATTCCTGCTGGTGAAATCACCATTAGTGGTGGCGAAATCACCGTTTATGATGGTGAAATATGGTGAAATCACCATTTTTGATGGTATAATCACCATTTATGCTTGTGAAATCATATATTTTTACTCCAAAAAATCCGAGAAATCCCAGGCACCTCACTCCGTTGGGGAACTGCCACATGGGGCTCTCTTTGGTTCCCACGAAGCGCGTGCCGCGCAGCTCCAAGGCCAGGCCGGTCAGGGCATCCGCCTGCAGGCGCCAGGCGCCTGTGCCGTCACCAAAGTCCTGGGATGTCATGGGCCATGGCCATGGCCGTGGCCGTGGGAACGGATGAGTTTCGCCTCTCATTGGATTGGTTTAAGGGAAAATCTACAGGAAACCATGGTTTTACCATCAAATATAGGGCTTTCCGGTTAAAATTTTCCCATCATCCAATTCTATGAGCCTCTGATTGGTGGTTGACCTACCCCTCTGAAAAATATGAGTTCGTCAGATTATGTCAGATTGGATCATGATCCCAACTATTGGGGAAAATAAAAGCCATGTTCCAAACCACCAATCAGTCATGGTCATACCGTCATAGCCACAAAAAAACAACTATTAACATCCATTAGCCACGAAGCATGCCATTATTAGCAAGAGTGTTTGACTGTGGTACTGTACTAACCACCATAGTATGGCTAATCATGGTTATTCTCATGGGTACAAAGATGGGATTTTAACTGGGATATGGGATGATATGGGGCCTGATTGTTAATGCTTATGTGTCCACTTCTACCTAAAGGTATGTTGGGGCGACGATGAATATGGCTTCACTGAAGCACAACAGACGACTAGTGACTAGAGCCAAGAAGCCACTTCATTGCCGTTGACCTTGATGCTCAAGCCAACATCATCTTCCCATTGACCTTGTAGGCTCTCAATCAATCCTGCGATGTCCAGCTCGGAGTCATCACCCAGCGGACCCAGCGCCTCGGACCAAGCCAGGAAGTTCCAAAATGGATCTGTCTGGAAATGGGGATTCACCCCATAAATTCCCAGTGAGTAGGGAAAAAATGATAAATGATGAGAACTGATAAACCAGTTAATTTTTGGGGTACCCAATTTTCAGACAAACCCAAACGAAAGACACCAAAAGAGTTTGCCAAATGAGAACACCAGGCGTCTGTTGCAGCAACTCTCATCCTTTGGCGCGTCTTTTGATGCCATCGTGCTGCGACAAGGCACAGTCCTCGGAAGTTCGAAAAAGGATTCTGTCGGAACCTGGCTCCACTACTGTCAGCAGCATGAGGGAAACCAATGTTTCAAAGGGCTTGGGGTCCCGAAACTTACCTCTTGAAAGTGTGTATTTTCAATTGCCAGCCAGATTGTTGGCCAAAAAGTAAGGTTCGCGTTTCTGGTGATTCTAGCCTCATTTAGTTGTTCGTTAAATCCCAATTTCTCTTGCTGAAATCCAAGTTGTGGATGGCTCAATCCCCATTATTCTTGCTTGACATTTTGCACTGTGTCGTTCATGAACTTCCATTTCTGTTGCTGAAATTAGTTAAATCATGGTACACCTGTTCTTGTTGGTGCTGAAATCCCGATTTTCCATTGATTACTGTAACCATATCAAATCATATGAAAACCCTGCTTTGGTTATTTTCCATTGATGCCATCCCCAGTTTCCATCGTCAAGTCACCGGCCACCTGCGGCCCCCTCCGCCCTGGCAGCGCTTCGGCCCGACGGTTCGGGCGCGTGGGCGCGGCTCGCAGGCTGGGCACGGCCACGTTGATCGCGACGCCGGGGAGGATGAGAGCCATGGCCGGGGAAGCTGTGGAGGGATCAAGGATGATTATTGGGCAGTTTACCATTTATTATTATTGGGGATGATTATCCCATTATTATCCCATTACTATTGGGTTTACCACATTATTATGGTTTATTATTATCCCATTTATATATTACGGGGTTTACCACATTGTCCCATTATTATTGGGGATGACTATGATAGATTATTGTAGAGAATGAACAATGAACATTGTACTTTCTCTGATTTGACTTAAGGGTCATGGTCATACTCCAAAACTTCTCCGATATTCAAGAAAATCAGTGATGAACCATATATGTACTATAATTCTTGAGGGAGACAATCAATCTGGAAAACTACCAGAATCGATCATCCAAGGGGCACTTTTGGCAGTGAGTAAGACGTCATCTATTCGTGTTCCTTGCAGTGAAACCTTTGCTTCGAGGATTGGAGAATCGGATGTGTAAAAAACACCAAACCTATGAAAAATTCAAGTCTGTGCCCTTGAAGCTGGCGAGGTCATTCACTGTCCTGCTTGAGGTGGACTGTCATGTTCCTCTAAGGCAGCTGTGTGCTGGTTCGCAGCTGCAGTCGCAGGAGCTCGGGGCCAGAAGTTTGAATCACTGGTCATCCCTGTTTTGTATTGCTGATCCGGAGTTTCATTTCTATCGTTCCTTTTGGATACATGTTCTTATGATGACTGGCTAGCGGTATGTTATATCTCTACATAGTGCTGTATTGTATCTCGCATGATATTCCATCGTATGTTATCAGTGTTCATTATAATATAGAGCATTCTATTTAGATTATACCACATGAATCTACAATGTATTTCTAGTACGCATTTCATGCCATAGACTTAAGTCTTCTATTTCCCAATTAACTCGAAATATTATCATCAGTACCTGATATATGGTAAACATAGCTACAGGAAATCACCACTTTAATAGGTAAATCATGGTAAATCCACTATGAATGGGCCATGGTTTCCATATGTTTCCATAGCTGGGAGGGTACCAATCATCCTTAGGGTCCCCGATGCGCGCCGTTGCGATCCGTTGCGCCTCGCCCAGTGTGGTCTTGGCGAAGCTGCTCCATGCGGATTCCTGGGAACGTCTATGAACATCTACAGGACACCATGGCGATGCCCAAATAACTGCTAAATACAAGGGTTTCCAGTTTTTTTCCCTACTAAACCAAGTCAATGATTCATTGACCCGCATCCCTGATTTGGGGATAATTAGGGATCATTAGGTGGTATTTGCTATGATCGGGGGATGAATAATAGTATCCCATCCTCGATTAATTAACTTCCAAGTCCTTATGAACTTATGGGGTATTTGATATGGTCAGGGGCATGGTCCTTGGTAGTGCAGTTGGGATTTTTAAGGAACATGTATAACTGTATAACAATGAAAAAAAATAACATCAATTAGAATATGATCGATACTTGTGGCCATATACGGAGGCCAAGTATTTGGCGTTGACTAACAAATGGATGTAGACCGAAACGCTGAGGTATGGTACACCCCTAAAACTGACATCATTTTTAAGGGAAATACCATTCCTGGAGAGGAAAATTATCTTCTGGCTAGTTTCACAAAAATACACCCTGGTTGAAGTCTCCGAGCCCCTGACATGGTTAAGAGAACTTCCGGTCATTTGGAAATGCCAGTTGTACATTTACATATATTCGTGTAAACAAATGATTAAGTATAATTCATTATGATCCATGTCCGTGCGCATATAATATAATAATCCATGTCTGTGTATATTATATAATATAATTTCATGTTTCTGAGGTGCATTTAATCGATCCAAATGTTGGACCTTGGAAGCATTGCGGGTCTTTTTCAGCTCACATTGTGAGACCGGGAAGGGAACAAAACCGATGAAATTAGGGGGAAGAGAGCCGCACTCCCATGAGGAAAAAAAGGATCCGCGGCAGTCCCTGTTCACACCAAAGTGCTCACAAATTCCAACAAGTATCCAAATCATGTATATTGATGTATATTACTGTACATTGTATCTGCATGTCCAAAGAGTGTCGGGATGATTTCTCGTGATCCAAAACGAATTCTGTGACTTGAAGTCGCTCTGCTACATTTTACACAATTTAATTTTGAGGCACTCATATTTATCTGCCCCACCCTCCCACCGTACCCCTACGCCTCACTCTCAACCCATTCCGCAGCATCTTGCCGCACTGTGCGCGGGGGACTCATTTGATCCTGGAACGCAGCTGCCAGCGTTTGGCAATGTGGCTGCGGGTCAAAATACCAAAGCGTTATAGTAAATGGATGATCATTCTAATATAATGATCCAAAATACCAAAATACCAAAATTCTAATATAATGGATTATCAAAATACCAAAATGTTGCAATGATATCGGTCTTGAGTCTTGATCCATCCTCATATATCCCCATATAAGCTGGCAATGGAACATCCACCTCTTTAAATCCACAGCTGCGGGATTATTCATTACCATGTTTGACTACAAAAAGATAAACAGGAAGAGTATCTTCAAGAGCACAGAGCAACATGTTCACATTGTGGGTCAGGTTGTAATCCCTACTTTTCAAGCTGTGCATGATCGCAGTCAGGAAGCCTGCGCAGTTTGTGGGAAGTTAGCCTTTGAGAAAACCTGTTTGACATTGGTTGACCCTGTTCTACTTAGACGCTTGAGAATCTTAGGGCAATTTTGTCCCTGAACATGTCTTGATTTGTTTGTCTTTCCAAACCTTGAGGCTGGGAAACACTTGTCTTTGGAACCTTGGGCGTGGCGCTGCCTTGGGGAACTTTGCGTCTCCGACCCATGTTCTTGGAAACCTGCTTGACAACCCTCCTTTTCAGAACCTGGTTTTGGGATTTAATTTTTGAGTAAGCTTGCAAGCCTCGCTCTAAAACCATGCGAACCGTTGGCTCTCCAGGGGTAATCTGATTTCAGGTGATTTCAGGCTGCTCTGGATCTTCGAGAGAAACAAGAAGGCCCGCAGCACTTGTTCTTGCGAACACACAATGCCCTCACACTTGACCCTTCGACTTGCATTTTGTTTGATCCAAATGTCTTTTGCAATATCAGCGTCTTGTAGCAACAGCACATGTCCAAAACAATTTGCATCAAACCGTGATGAAATATGTGATGGTAAGTAAGTACTAGCAACTTAGCAGCACCAACCATAGACATCCATATGCCCAACCAAAAATTAATTATTTATATCATATATCATCATATATCCACAGAAAAAATGGAAATCCCCCAATCAAGAATCCACTAGTTGATGTTGATCACTTCTCCAAGGTTGGGCCCAAGGGGTCCTCCACTTCCGTTTCTGGCTGGGCAGTTGCTAAGGGAGGCCTGACAGCAAGAAAACTGCGGTGGTTTCAGCAGGAAAAAAAAAACACTATAGCAACAACCAAATAGACAAAGAAGTGGTAAATCTGCAAATTATGGGGGAACAAAGGAAACATAATCCAAAATGTTTTTGAACAACATTTCTATCTGTTGGGGGATCCTTCTAGCCAAGGTCTAATCACAACAAACCGCTTTCACAACAAAAACGAATGTCGACTGCCGAAAGTTACCACCGAACCCCAAAAATGCCGCCCCAGACAAGTTGATGTTGCCATTTTCAGGGCTGTGATATTTGTTCAGGTAAGGAGATTTTGGGATAAACTAACAGACACCCATGTGCCACCAATGGCCCCCAACCCCAGGCGCGCATCCCATATCACCGGGCTGCCGTGCAGGGCAGGTGTGGAACTCTCAGTGAGTCCAGCGGTGAACTGTTCCAGATCCATGTCCTGCAATTTGAAAAAACTGAGTCAAAAACAACGGGAAATCCCTTTTACAATGCCTTCGAAGGATTTGGAAAAACAAATCGCTGTTCAACAAGTGTTTTGCCTTTGCTGCTTCGTACCAACAAGTATGATGGAAAAAAATGTCAGAGAATGACATCAACTGGGGCAACACAATTGGGCCTTAAATACCAGCGGAAAATGGGATGTGCTCTTCAGTGTGGCTCCAGCCGGCTCCAGCGGTTTTTCCCAAATTGGAATGCCTAGTGGATCACTCAATGATAACAGCAAGCGTAGTTTGGCAAATTTGAGACACTGCTACAGATTGCTGCAACACAAACAGATGTTCAGGTCTCCCAAAATGATCAAATGGACAGGAGATATATACGTAGACATACTGTACTGAAAAAGTAGACATCATATGATTGTTGCTTGATTAGTTCATCTTGACCCTGGTGTTTTTTTCACCATGACCATCCAGTCCTTCACAGCTTCAGGGCGAGCAGTGGCTGTGTCTGGATTCACCTTGTTCATCCTTGGCAGTGTCATGGGATGATGGGATGATGGGACGATCCAGCTGTCAAGTCCGGAATCCGCAGATTCCATGGAGGTTTGCTTGGCAGTTCTATAGCCACCGGCAAAATCGCCTAGTATAAAACGTGGGCAACTCCCACTGTGCCATCATGTAATTGGGCAACTCTCAGTAGCTCCTTGGCTCGCCACTATTTGCCACTTAACAGGGAGTGTGAATACCCATAGCTCCCTCCATTCACCACTGGATCTTGGTCATCTGCGAAAATTCACCCCAGAAGTCCCCAGAAGTCCCCAGAAGTCCTCAGAAGTCCTCAGAAGTCCTCGCCAGCGCGCTGGCCGAGTGCCCCCTGAGGCTGCGGACTTTTGCGCCTTCTGCAGGACCACTTCTGCATTTTTGCCCAAGGTCATGGACAGAGGATGGTCCTGGCCGGATGCGGACAGGGCTGGAGCAAATGATAGCTTGCTGTTTCTTCAACAACACATGGGATATAAAAAAAATGGAATGCAGTGGATGGTTGTTGAATATTCCTGGAGATTCCTGGTGTTTGTCTAGTTCATGGGAAATGGATGTAGTTTGGATGGAACATGCCCCACATACTCACAGGATTCTGTGGCCAGAAGTAGAGTTTCCCTTGATATTTGATAGCTTCCACTTTTGGGCAAATGTCAATCTTGCACAAACCCCAAGCCAGTTCGGGATGATTTCCCCTATGACTCATGGCGGCCATTCTGCCAGTGATGTCGCGTTATTTTTCCCGCATCAGGGTGGCGAATTCTCCTTTACTCAAACACGATCATCATCCCAAAATGGAAATGATCAAGGGTGGATTGATGACTTCCATCTTCCGGGCTGTGTGCATTTTGTCGCTCAAGAATGGGGTACAACTACATGGTACAACGAAAAATCACCCGTAGAATCGTCGGGGGATCATTGAATCGTCAACCATTGGCAAATCCCATTCGCCTGGGCACCAAAAGTGGTCAAAATTAGTGCCAGTACTCAACCGGGGGGAAAAAAACAGATCTCAATCTCAAACAAAAATATCTATTTAGAAAGGGAAAAAACCCTGCTCAAATATGCGTGAATTGCGTTTCTATCTTTCGGGATTATTATTATCCATTCATTTCCCATTTCTATCCCCATTGTATCCCATGAATCCCAATTTGAATGGTAGATGGTAGAGTCAATTTTATTGCTAGCTAAATCCTCAATATATACATTGATCATTCGGATTTCCATAGTAACCCACAAAAAAAAATACAGAAAGGTTCCATTGATCACTATTTTGGATTTAGATGTTACACTGTTCCTAAACTCGATCTTTAGGGAATGACTGTGGGTCAAATCCTGTTATATAAATCCCGTATTGATCCCAATATAGTGCTGGTTAAATCCCCCAAATCAGGTTGATCGCAGATGTTCTGATCATCCCCAAAATGTGATTGGTTGATATTAACAAGTGTCCCCTATAATCTGATTTTGATTATCCATGGTAATTTAATGTTTAAAAAAACTATGCACATGGATTTATGAAATATGTTCCCATCGAAACCTCCATTTATGGAGGATTTTCCAGCCAGTCATGCTTGAATTATAAGCATATTATATATACTATATATCATATATCAAAATTATGGATATCATTGGATATCATTGGATATCTTTCAACCCCTGAAAAATATCTCTAATGATGCTAATCCCCCATGTAAACCCCCATGTATTTCTACGCCACGCGACCGCTCAACAACAAAACAACGGCGCCTCGCCGAGACATCGCTTGGCCACCTCGAAGCCTTGATGGAAAGCCGCAGCGGCCTAGCGGCTGTGACAAAATCCAGCGGAACTGTAGACATTATGGGATGTTTATGGGATGTTTATGGGATTTTTATGGGATGTTTATGGGATCGAAATTCTTTATCTGTGATGACTTGAAACTTTTTGGCATCTTGGTGGTTGCTATAGAAATGTTAATGATAATTATATAATAGTGAAAATTCAACCAACAAAAGGTTACATGTCTTAATCTACCGTTGGGATTCATAGGATATCATGGGGGAAATGACGGGACTTGATTGGAAGTCATGACAAATGACGAGAAATGGCTCAAATGTATGCCCTGGAGACAAGCAGGTTCTCTACATTACCAATAATTTGGCAGGACCATATATACTATAATGTATATATATATATATCACATAGTGAAATTCGAAAGGTATCATGTATAGACTCATTGGTTGATATGGTCTTTCTATGTCTTTCTCACCACAATGACACCTCCCAGTCACCTACATCCTGGCAGCGTGCTGTGCTGTGCGCGTACCTTGTCGTATTGATGCAGCAGATCACGTTCGATGGCCACATTGTGGTACCTCGTTCGATTCCACATGAGGTGGTGTTTCAGTTCGTTCGCCAAGTTGGTTTATAAGGAATTTCCAAAGGGTTTATGGTATAATTATATTTGATAATGTGGTTCCAATCAATCTGATTGAATCTGTTACGAATCATAAGTTTCATATAGTTTGCGTGAAACATGTACAACTATCACAACTATCGTTTTAGTTCGCTGGGTTTATAAACCAACAAACATAACTGAGGGCCCCCCCTGCAGAAAAGTACTTTGAGATCTTGCGGTGTCAATCAGCCAGCAACAACCCATGGATCATGCCATTTCTGCCAAGCTACGCAATGGCCAAAACAGAGTAGTCATCCTGGAACGGAAGCTGGGGTAAGACCAGGGCTGACTGGGATGAACCCTGGACTTAGTAAACGCTGAGCAACTCGGTGGTGTTCACTGATACTAGTACAGCAATTGGGATACGATTATTGGGGATACAATTATTGGGCACTGCCTATTTATACGCACTTGGGTTTGTCTGAAAATAGTCTGTAACCCCAAGAATCCATGGGTTATCATCATACTCCTCATTCAAATTGCCACAAAGTGGTTGTAGACAAACCTATCGTATCCTATAGTCAGTTCAGTTGCTATAGTCAGTTCAGTTGCTGGGACCCCGGCCGCTGGCACTTTCGCAGGATCACACTTGCTAGTTTTCCTACCGCGCCAAGGCGGTGGGTCCAGCAATGATTGACCCATGCTCATAGCTGAAACCAAAAAAGACCTCATTTTTGAAGGGTTTGATCAAGAAAGTGTAGGACTTGAAGGGATTACAATATGGGTTCCAGCGACAACTCGTGACCTGTCACAGCTTCTCCGCCTGTCGATCAGCTCCAAAGCTTGCAAGGCGTGCTGAACTGCCTTTCATGACCACTGAACCCTGGGTCTGCTGGGGATGATGCTTAAATTTAGGGGCCCATAGCTGCACAGTTTTTTTTGGCAACCCTGGAGCCATCTCAGAGCCACCTCCGAACGTGGGAGCCAAGGCATCTATTTTAGATGAAGAAGTCTGCGGGTTGGGGAATCCCGAATCTGCAAGTGGTTTCGTTGATGAGTTTGTCGTGTTTTTGTTCTTGTAACAGCTCACTTCGGAAGCAATACTCTCAATTGTCCAGTGTAAGATTGATGAAAAAATTGGTGTTGAAATGGTGGATGTTTCCCAATGTTCGAGCCAAAATCGGCCGTTTTCCATCTAGTCAGCTTAGTTTCCCAGTCACTTTGGGCCGCCTTGTCATGCTTCTCCAACTTGGACAGAATGGCGCAGATGTTCAGATGAGTTCCTGGTCGACCCCCAAATCACCGAAACCGGTCCAAATCTACTGGTTCGGCTTGCAGCAAGCACACCGTTGAACTGTTTTGCCACCAAACTTCACCGATTGTTGCAGACTCAAACTGTACTCTCCTCGAAATAAAATATGGACAGCCCACCTGCTAAAGTGACCTCGTCCGTGCCCAAATCCACCTGGCGGTGTTGGTGTTGACTGTCAACTGTTGATGGGGAAAGCCCCGATCATACACCCCAGTGATTGCGGTAGTAAGTCATTGAAACCCGTTGATAGTTGGGTTTTACATGACAATGACATACACTGTAACCCTCGAAAACTCACAGGATCCTCGACTCAAATAGACCCTTCACGGCCACTCGTTGGTTCGATGTTCATCCTGGAAACATCACTGGTGGTTCCACCCAGAGGCAATGTCATTGGATGAACCTCCCGTGACAAAAAATACTATTCGTTGATAGCGGTAAACTAACATGGCACTGGAAAATAGCCCATGTATCATTTAGTTCGGTGATTTACCTATTAAAGATATATCAAAGATGGTGATTTCCATAGCTATGTGAGTGTACCAAAGAGTATCACCATTGGGAATCCCGTATCACAGGGTCTACCCCCACCTCCATCTGCAAGGCCCTTCTGAGGTAACTCAACGCTCCATGGAGCTTTCCTACCTATCGCAGGGGCGAAAGATGTGGAGAAAAACCTGGTCAAAAGGCTTTGGTTTACAGAGTTCACAAAAAGGGGACTTTCCAAAGGGGACTTTCTACAAAAATCATTGGAGTTGTCGATAGATTCCCATCAACATCCCTAAACCACTTCTGGGAATAAGTGCATCTGGCCCTCTGAAGTCGCACAAAAAAATGCTCCTAAAACCTGTGGAGGCTCGTATTCCCAAGAATCTACCATAATTATCCAGGTTTCTACCATAATTAATTATCATCTTCACAGCAACAGCCGAAAAACCTGGGCTGTCTCAGGAATTCTCCCGGACTCCACGCAAGACCCCCAGGCATCCGCGGAACCTTCTTGTAGTAACACCCCAGGTTGTTGCAGGTCACCTGGTTCGCATGGCATGTTCGCTGTGGATGGCAAAGTCCTGATGGGATCATCCATTCCTATGGGTTTAACATCAAAGATGTGGTCGAAACATGTCGAAACCAAGCATAAGTAAATGGAATGATGATCCCCAACCATAGAAATTGTATGCAATTCTTATCTTTGACAATGACTCCAATCACTCAATCAGATTGCTATCTGTCATTAAACGCATGTCCTCCACCCACCCCAAGCTGGGCGTCCGCGGCAGCTGCTAAGCTCGTACCACCTTGGATGGCTTACAATGGTTTAATCCTGAAAATTGGTTAAAATTGGATAAAACCATTGTAAATGGGACACCATTGTAAACTTATCCAAATTTTTGGTTGGTCTTCCTGAAAATTGGATAAAATTGGTACCCCATTTCTGACCCAGAGCCATGCGAAGCCTAGCCCCATCCCGAGGCAAAGTAAGCCCTTGGCTCTCAGCTTGGTTCGCGATGAGAATGGCCTCTGCATACTTAAACTGCTCAAACGCCTCAGAGCACAGGGAGTGAAAAATTTGAGAGTCGCAAAGCCATCAACTTGGAACATGGGTCATGACTGATGTCCCCATTGAACATCACCCAACCATTAGGTATATGGTCTATAATGGCTACTATAAGGTGATGTCCAATATACCAAAAATGGGACAGTTACCAACCCCTGTTGAAGATCACCAGTCTGAAAAAAATGAGTCCGGTGGGTCTTCCGCTGACCATCATTTGTTGTCAGGCCCTTCTGATCGGTTCAGCCAGGAGCTGTCTGGAAAATCATGAGAGGAAAGATCTGAAATCTTTGCGTCATACCATTGGTTAGTTCACCCAGTTATAAATGGTGTATAACCATAGTATAACCATGGTATAACCATGGTATAACCATGGTATAAATATAACACCCTAGGAAAAAGGGGACTTTTAACTCACACCAGGGTTACCAGCTATGCTGGGATGATCCTCCAAGTCTGCTTGGCTCTCTGACTCCACCCATCACCAACCAGCACCGTTCACCACTCAGCTGGGCACCGCTTTGGTTTGACCTTTGCGGAGGGCTTCCATGCCGTCCCGGTTGCAGGACAAGACCTGTGCTTTTCATCCCAAGCTCGCTGGGATTGATGTGAAGAACCCCCCCAAGATGGTTGAAAGATAGGTTTCGACACATCCCCACTTTGGGAAAAAAGAGAGGAACCAAACTGATTGAATGTCCATGTGCTTGCTAAGGGCACCCAAAGTTGAAGAAAATGACAAGCAAAGTGTCGGCACAAAGGAAGCAGAGTGTCAGCACAAAGGTCCCCCAAATCTTCAACTGTAGGCAGATCAGCGAACAGAAACAGCCAAGAGTTTTTCTGTTTGCTGTTGTACATGGAGGGTCACCCACTCTAAACCCTAGCTGGTGAGTATGTGGGGTTGGTTTCCCCATGTTTACCCCAATCCAAGCCTGGGCGAAGTGATTCCAAAAAAAAATAAGTTGCCTTCGGTTTCCTGAGGACTGGACTAACGTGTGGAAGTCCTGCACAGGCAATCCGTTGCCAACCGCATGACTTGGCAATTCTCTAGAGCATCGAAAACCAGGGACCCGCAAAATGTTGTTATTGTTGGGTTTACAATATCATTTGTATCATTTTTTCTGCGAATCACGGATTCATAGAATTTATATTGCCATAGTTTTTGGTTGGGAATGGCGTACAACACTTGCGTTGCGATGCAATAAACACATGGGTGGTTGCAGAATACTGACCTTCATCTGAACCGAGATCTTGCAAATGCGTGCCTGTCTCATGGGGCCCGTATTCTTGGCGATCTTATGTGGCGTAAGATCTCACATGGCTGACTGATGCAAATGAAATTTCCAAACCACCACTGCCTCCAATAACACCATAGACATCCATAGACCCTATTCCACCTACTCCGTTCCCTCCTCTGTAAATCAACACTCTAACAGGACATGCCCATGACAATCCATGAAAGGTAGCTGGTAGCCGGTACCTGGAAGCCCCCCACGGATCACCACGGGTCCGGTTTGGCATTTCCAGCCGCCATGATGGGTGTCATCATGGTTGTCGCCATGGGGACTCCTAGGGACGACCTCAGAGCATGTTTGATCTCTGTTGCGAGCCAGAAAAAGTCCATGTTGAAGGGATAGGTCCTGCTATATCGTCAATGTATAAATAATATGATATAATTAATTGTTATAATATATATATAGCCAAATCATCCATTTCCAGATTCCAGAAAGTTCGTCTATGTATAGATCTTACATATAGGCAAATCATCCATTAAAAGCTGGTTTGGAAGGCAGACATGGGAGGATAACGGTGAAAAGCATCTGTCGCAAGGTCAAGGACTTTAGACTATTGGAATGGACTCTTCCGAACTCAGAAGTTAAGATATTATACAATTAAGTTCAAGCAATGACCTTATGACATGGGCTGAGAATATAGTACCCCCAAAACCCATGGTTTATCATCATGTTCCCCGTTTGAAATGTCCATCTCGGGGTAAATTCATGTAAATTCCCCATGTTCAAACAACTCCGAATATGATATTGTTGGTATTTGTTGATTCTATATCCCAGCATATTACATCACATTCCATCCCCACAGTGGGCCCCACAATAAATGATTGGTTAAAATAACCACCATGTTTGTTGGTTACTTGGAGGTACCAGTGTACCCACATGGCGTCATGAGCCCAGTGGCGTGTTGTCACCCTGGAGCAGGTCCCCTCCTCCCGCATTCACGGGGCCTCCAACGGCCGGCACAAGGAGAGATGCAGTGCAGCAACGGTCATCCCGCCATTGTTGGGAATCCTTGGAATCCTCATGTCAGATAATGGCCAGTTAGCCATTGGAATCCTTGGAATCCTTGGAATCCTAATGTTGGGAACACCATCTTAGCCATTCATGGCGAATGATACTGGCCATGAATGGCCATGTTTTACAATTCAGCCAGTGGCCACTGGGTCATCCCACCAGAATCCCTAGCCATGAGCCATTGTAATTGCCTGTCGATGATGGTATGACTATCCCCATGATTTGGGAATTCCAAGTTTTGACCATGGCAGATATGGGGCATTTTTGTCAAGACATTGGTGTGCCATGGGCCCGCAAAAAACTATTAAAAAGCTGGTCATTGTGTTAGTACCAACTCAAAAACTTTGGGACAATTTTGACCCATCTATCATTGGTCAAGACCCGGGTCTTCGAGTGAACACCACAATAGCTGGTGCAGCCAGGAATGATCTCAGTCACTGAGACCACCGAATCAGCTGGGTTTTATCATTACAAATGGTAGACGGTTGGCTACGGTGTTTTCCTTACCCTCTGTTGATCAAAGCTGGAAATGAAATCAATAACTCTTCGAAAAAAAGTTCGATGATGTTCTGTTTTTTGCCCATGTACAGTGGATTTCCCAGCCCTAAATAAGTGGAAGATCCCTGATTCACACGTGTTCCCAGGGTCGACCAACGTGCACTGGGCTTTCCCTACCGGGATCGCTGGAGATCCCTTGACGCCGTCTGGAGCCATCAAAATTGCGGGTGACAAAACCATCAAAACATGTGGATGTAGAACTGTATAATCACATAAAAGTATTATATGAATGTATGCATGTATGCAGTCATTATTACGTAATGGTGTGTATATATATATATTATGTCAACAATCATATATATATATATAGACTGTACATCATATTAAACATAGTTAGCTTGTATATTGTCATAGTGTGAATATGAATAGACCCAAAAAAATCCCCAAAGTAGATGCTTTTTGTGGAGGCATTGGGGTGTTGCAGGGTGGACCCTTAGGGTCTACCAGAAAAATATCTTTGTACATTTGGAGCAAAGCGCTATGAAGCTCGGCATCCAAGCCCCAAATTCCACGGCCTGTGGCATGTAGTGCAAATGGGCATACCCAAACATGGGTGGATACCGGAACCATCTCTGACTACGAAGGAATTGAAAAGCAGAGGTTGGAGCTTTTGTTCGCCCCCACCGCAGTTTTGGACACACCCAAGTAAAAATGAGTGCGGTTCAAAAGCTTCTTGTAAGAGCTAGCAGCTCTTCAACTATGCAACTGACACTGCGGATCCCTTGTCGATCTGAAGGAACTACTGTCCTTTCCGATCCACAGCTCTAAAACTATCGGATGATGTTCAGGTGGTGCTATGTCCCCGAAACCTGAATCAAATGTATCACTCCTTGGTGGTGTTATATGGACATGCGTCAAAATGGGGTACAGTACCCAAACTTGGAGCTTGGTTTGCTGAAAGAAAGACCATCATTTGTGTAGTTAGTTACAGTTGGGTTTTGACGCATCACCATAAATCTTCCCAATTGCAGTTTTTTTTCACCGTCACCACTTTGGTTTGGGTCAAAATTGGCACCAACGGGCCCACAACAATTGGTCATATTTCGTACACCAGATCAAACTGAACATCATGTCACCATCCATTTTGGGGGGGCCGTGATGATTTTGACCCACACCTCTTTCAGGTCCTCACACGGTAACGACACGGGCTCAGACACTGCCAGCCGGAGGGGCTCCTGAGATGTGGGTGCCGAGGCACGGGGCGACGCACGGCCGGACTTGGATCATTTTGTGAAATATGAAAAACGATGAAAATGGATGAAACTTGCTGAAAATTGATGAAATAGGATGAGATATCAAAGATGTTATTCATTTGTGCGTTTGAGATATTTTCCCCGCGGAATGAGGAAGAAAAAATAAGAAAAACTTTGCAGCTCCTGATTCACACTTCGGGAGCCTATCTACTCTCTACCGGGCTTGGGAAGCCTGTGACACCACCATGAAAATTCGTAAATTATACGAAATAAGCTTCCAGGGGTCCCCTCACAGAGGTACGTCCAAATAGTCTCTGATACTAGAGCAAGTATCTGTACATGTACATATATATATATATAGATTTATATATACATCTGGGTAAATTATAATATCTCACTACCCTGAATTAAGGCCATTTTGGATCATTTTGGGATGATTCCCCTTATTAACCATGATTCCAGTGAGGTCGCAGTGAGGTCGTTATAATTTACCCAGATACATCATGATGGATTGCAACAATGATGAATTGCAGTGTCTTTTTGTGGGGGGGTGATGAATGACTTCCATCCCCAGTTTCCATGTTCGGCTCCTCGGCTGCGCCGTCCTCTTCAGCCTCTCGAGTTGCTGTCACCTGAATGCGCTGCAACCAGCGTCACTTGGGGTCTGGAAATAGGGTACCCCAAATTCGTTTATGGCCAGTGAATGACACGGGTTGGTAAATGTCCTAGTTGAACATCACCCAAATATTGGGGATATCATCTCCAACAGATACTTTTTCAAGTGATGTGAAACAAATCCCCCTTTTATGGGACATTTACCAAACCCTGAATGAGGCAGTTCTGATCAACCAGTGGATTTGGTTCTGTTCCAGACAAAGCCCCTTGGAACCTCTGAGGGATCTCCAAGTCATCGGCTCCCATCACTGGATCTGCTGGGTGATTGGGATCATCTTCCAGGTCTGGAATGACCATGGAATGATGGAATGGCTATCAAATCTACTTGACTGATCCTTATTTGTGGATGTTACCTTAGTTATGGAATGGGGTTTCCATAATTGGGGCTACCCATTATATAATGGATGCTTTATTTCATGGACCATCAAAATAAAATGGATGATCATTCGACTGAATGTGGTTGAAACCAACAAGTCTGGGGCTGTACACTGCAACTGCGTGGGTGCTTTGGGTTTGTTTTAATTAGAGCTTGCCCTCTGGTAAACTAACATAGCTATGGAAAATCACCATTTTTAAAAAAAAAATCCACTATTTATGGCCATTTTCAATAGCTACGTTAAATTACCAGAGGGTAGATGTAATGTCAATGTTTTCAGCTGCACTGGCGATTCAATGGTCAAAGTTGTGGTGCTGTTGCCAACATCGAAGCTCATTGGCAACCTCTGCAATTGATTTATCTGTGCCCCTTTTCAAACCTCCATGAGAGACGCATGTCCTGCTAAGATTTTGAACAGCTGAAAGCCGCGTCGTACAGCATCGAAAAATGGAGGCCGTGTAAAGCCTCCGGCTCTCGAAAGTGTCATGATCAACAGGAAGCAGGTTCGATTGCAGGAACAAAAAACGTAGGATATCGAGGTGTTTACTTTTATGGACAGATCCGGTCCTGGATGTTACATGAGTTTTGCATATTTTTGCAGGGATTCTGCACAGATTCCCCCTTCACCAGCCCTTCCCAGTTGCTGTTTCTATTTCCAGTGGCGGTCATGGTCGATGGGACGACCGTCAAAGGCAAACGCCTTGCGCGCCACGCAACGTGGACCGCTGCCGCAACGTGCGACGATTCACGTGGGAACCAAAGCAGACACAACAGATTTGGGGATCAACAAAAATGATGTGGGAAGGGGCATACAATCAATGGTTAGATTTTTCCAGTAAGTCAACATAGAGGTGGACAACCCCATGAATGTTGATCATTTTCCTTGGGTCAATCATGGGTTTTCTGTGGGTGTGCCTTGTGTTTGTCATAGCTGGAGAGTGCCATTGGGCCACCCACAGCTCAGCTGGTCAGGCCGAGGCCATCTTGCTTTCCTTCAGGGCCATGGGCCCCTTTCGGATGGGCGTCTGAGTTCGGTTGGTGAAGGGGTTAATGGTGCATCTTCCGCTTGGCTGCCTCCGCTGGACCTATAACAGGATTCAGCACTTTGATCCTCAAGAACATGATGCTCGGGCTGATATATTTTGGTGGGTCTGAAAATAGAATACCCCTTTTTTGCTCATGAGTTATCATCATTTGCCCATGTTGAAAAATCACAATTTTGGTGTATCCCCCATTCTTGGACGACTCCATAAATATTTATGGCATTAACGGTGGCCGGCTCAAACACTAAGTTGGATGATTTTATGCTGAATTTTATGGCCATGTGGGTGTTTCTCAAATGGGGGTGCCCCAGAATCAGTAGGTTCTCGTTTTCGAACATGACCACAAGTTGGATGATAAGTGATGATAACTTGTTCGGTCCACCATGACTTTAAGCAAAAAATATGTGCCATGATCAAACAATTGTGTGTGTGGAGTATAGTCACCCATCCTATGCCATGATTATTGAATCCTTACAATGGGTGTGCCTGAATCCCTATCAAAGGATTAATGATTATCGACTCATAACAGCTATATTTAACGGATAAATTAATCCCTGTTAAAAAAGAAAAACAAGATGAAGCCCACGAACCCGAATGCTCACACGTATGTTAATGGTACAGATGTCAAAACACATGGTTATGCAGTCACGCATAATACCTTTCTGTAATAGTTTATTTGAACAGTCTTGTACATGTTTCCCTTGTTACCAGTCTGCAGTGTGGAGTGGAAAGTGTAGAGTGTGGAGTGTGGAGTGTGAAGTAAGGAGTGTGGAGTG